>OCQB01002812.1_pt1 | contig 11092 bp, 10 predicted proteins | sample 1538631 | NCBI WGS metagenome assembly OCQB01 (sample SAMN04571713, study PRJEB22368) | human gut metagenome | biome: human gut; material: stool | host: Homo sapiens | place: Luxembourg | collected 2012-10-19 | reverse complement strand
CTCCCGGATGTGGTGCGCGACCTGAACCTGAAAGTACAAAAAGGCGAACTGTACTGTCTGCTCGGCGGCAACGGAACCGGAAAGAGTACGACCTTGCGCCTCCTGGGACGGATCAAGAAGCCCTACCGCGGCAAACTTTTTCTAAACGGAAAGGAACTGGGAACCTACCGGGAGAGCGAACTTTATGGAAAACTTCTCGGTATCCTCCCGCAGAATCCGCAGAGTCTGTTTGTCAAGGATACGGTCGAAAAAGACCTGCGGGAGATGTCCGGGGATACCGAACGCCTGCGGGATGTCATCGAAAACACAGAGATCAGGCATCTGCTGGGAAGTCACCCGTATGACTTATCCGGCGGGGAACAGCAGCGGGCCGCCCTGGCGAAAGTGCTGTTGCTTGACCCGGAGATCATTCTTTTGGATGAACCGACAAAGGGGCTGGATGGATTTTATAAGAAGAAACTGGCACAGATCCTGAAAGGGCTGACGGCGGAAGGGAAGACGATCCTGATGGTTTCCCACGATATCGAATTCTGCGCAGAATACGGGGATACCTGTGCATTATTCTTCCACGGAAGTGTGGTGACGAGTGCACCGGCGCGGGTTTTTTTTGCAGGAAACAGTTTTTATACTACGGCCGCCAACCGGATGGCACGCAAATGGTATCCGGACGCGGTGACAGCAAAGGATGTGATCGAAGGATGCAGAAGATAAAACGGCTGGAAGCCGGTGATAGCAGCCAGGCGAGAGGCATGGACACCCAGGCGATGCTGCCGGTGCTTGCGATGATGGCAGAACTGATTGCAATGCTCGGATTCCGCTGGGTATCCGTACCGGATCTTCGTTACAGCCCCTATGCACAGGCAGGGATGCTGTGGAAGCTGGAAGAGACAGCAAAAGGGATCGCCTGGAACTACCAGGTGCCGGAGGCGATGACCCGGGCGGCAGACCAGGCCGCCGGGTATCTGCGGATCGGGATGGCGGTGAGTGTGATCCTTGGTCTGTGCTTCATCCTGCAGGCGTTCCGGGTCAAAGTGAAAGCAAAAAGGCTTGGAAGACTCGCCTTTTTATGGAATACGGGGATGACGGCGGCTGTCCTGTGGTGGGCGACCGATACGAATATGGCTTTAAACCTTTTAGAAGGACGGGAGAACAATTTTATGAACCTCACGATCTACAGCCATGTGCAGCTGACCGCAGCCGCCTACCTGCAGATCGTGCTGGCTCTCCTGATCGTGCCGTTTTTAGGGAAACTTCTGGATACCCGGAAGGAGTATGCAGCGGAATACTATCAGACACGGATCGAGACGAAGGATACGGGGATCGGGAAGCGGACGATCCTTGCCTTTGTCCTGATCCTGACAGCAATCCCGGCGGTGATCTTTTTCGGGATCTTTTTCTTAAACGACCGGAGTGATTATTTTATCTCGATGTGTATCATCATCCTGTCGATGCTGCCGTTTTTCCTGGTTTTTGAAAATCGGAGGCCACAGGCAAGGGAAGTGGTGGTGATCGCGGTGATGGCTGCCCTTGCGGTGGCAGGAAGGGCTGCGTTCTTTATGCTGCCCCAGTTCAAACCGACGGCGGCGATTGTCATTATCGCGGGTGTCGGGCTGGGCGCGGAAGCAGGATTTCTGACCGGTGCACTGGCAGGATTTGTCTCCAACTTTTTCTTCGGGCAGGGACCGTGGACACCCTGGCAGATGTTTGCTTTCGGGATCGTGGGATTCCTGGGCGGCCTGATCTTTCGGAGAAAACGGGGAAAATGGAAACATTTTCATCTGTGGCTTTGCATCTACGGGGGACTGTCGGTGCTGGTCATCTATGGATTTTTGCTGGATACGGCATCCGTCTTTATGGGAATGGGCGGAATCAATAAGGCTGCGTTTTTAGCGATGTACGCAAGCGGTTTCCCGATGAATGTGATCCACGGAAGTGCCACGGTGATCTTTCTCGCGGTGCTTGGGGAGCCGATGCTTGCGAAACTGGAACGCATCCGGAAAAAATATGGGATACTGGAGCCGTAGGGTTCCGGTATGGATTGCGGAGGAAACAACTACTTTATGCGTAACTATGAAAATAAAAATGATGACCGGAGGGTACTGACACAGAGAAATGCGGCGAGATACGGGAAAGAGGAAACCGTTAAGATCCCGGCGTATTATCAGATGATCGGTGTCAATGCTTTCCAGTCTAATATAAAAATGAAAAACCTGTTACTGCCAAATGGGCTGCAAGAGATCGGAACGAATGCGTTCCGGTGCAGCAAAACACTCCGGGAAGTAGCATTGCCACACAGTATCTACCGGGTGGGGAACGGCTGTTTTGCCGAGTGCCCTTCCCTTCGTGTCGCGTATCTGTCGAAAGGTCTGGAAGAAATTTCAGAGGATCTGTTCCGGGAAGACCGGCGGCTGCAAAAGGTTCTTTTTACCAGAGACAGTGAAATAAAAAGGATAAGAAAAAAGGCATTTTATGAATGTGCTACGTTGAATACCATCCTGCTGCCACCAAAGGTAGAAACCATCGAAGACCGGGCATTTTATAAGTGCAAGGAATTAAAGAAAGTTCGTTTCCCAAAAGGACTGAAAAAGGTGGGAAAAGAAGCATTTTACTTCTGTGGCCTGGAAAGCCTGGAACTTCCGGATACGGTAGAGATGCTGGATGAAAAAGCATTTTTCAAGTGTATGTACCTGACTGAAGTAAAGCTTCCGGAAAGCATCCGGCGGATTGAAAAATGGGTATTTCATGGATGTGCCCGTCTGCAGGTACTGGAGATCCGGCATGATCCGGAATACATCGGTGAATGGATCATCAACAAAGCTGCAAGGATCCGCTGCTACCGGGGATCCAAAGTGGCTGCGTACTGCCAGGAGTCAGGATTTACCGTGGAGTACATCGAATAAGAAAGAGAATGTATATGGAAAAAGGGGAGAAGCCGGAATGAAGTATCAGATGAATTTTACAACATCGTTGGACGACGTGATCCGTTTTGTCTCGAAAGAGGATTTACAGCAGTTTTATAAGGAACATGGGTGCGATGGACTGGAAGTAATGCCATTGCCATATTCTACACAGGATGCACCGGAAGCTTATCAGGAGGCCAGCGTGTGTCCACTGATACAACCGGACATGGTAACCGGCGTTCACTGTTGCTGCCTTCAGGACTGGATGAATCAAAACAGAGAGGAACTGATCACTCACTACCGGAAAGATCTGGACTATGCAACGCATATGGGTGCTGAATATGTGGTCTTTCATGTGGTACAGGTAGACGGTGAAGAAAGTTTCACCTATCAGATGAAACACACGAACCGAGAAGTGATCGATGCCGCTGCATCTTTCATTAATGAACTTCTGGACGGGCAGACCTATCATTTCTGGTTCCTCATGGAAAACCTGTGGTGGCCGGGTCTGACCTTTGAGAACCCGGAAGATACACAGGCACTGTTTAGCCAGGTACATTACGAAAAGAAAGGCTTTATGCTGGATACCGGACACTATCTGCACACAAACCTGGATCTGCATAATCAGGACGAGGCTGTGGACTGTTTGCATCAGATGCTTGATCACCACAAAGATCTGATCCCATATATTAAAGGCATCCACCTCCAGCAATCCCTGACCAGGGATTACGTGAAGCAATGGCTGGCAGATGCTCCACACGAACTGCCTGAAGATCCGGCAGAGAGTTTTCGGGTGGTTTACGAACATATCTTTCAGCTCGACCGCCACGAACCGTTTACAGCCGCCGGGGTAAAGGGGCTGGTAGAACGGATCGATCCGCTGTATGTGACGTATGAATATATTACACGGAGCCGGGAAGAGCTGGCAGAGTATCTGGAGAAAGGAAGATTAGATAAAAATTAAATATAGAAGAAAAATTCTTAATACTATTACGGTAGTACATTGTGTTTCTTTTATTAAAATGCTATCATTATTACAATGTTGTACGGATAATCTAATGAAACGATATTGTTGAGATATTATAGTATAATTATATATCAAGAAACAATATGCAGTTTAGTAAGTGCACGGAAGCAGATTTTATTGGATAGTAAAATTAAAACAATTATAAAAGAGGCCATTCAAACAACGGGGCATCATCCATTTTTGTTTGTTGGTTCAGGATTAAGTAAACGCTACTTAGGATCTGAAAAATGGGACGAATTATTAAGAAAGTTTTGTACTGAATTTAGCAGTAATGAATTTCAATATGATGTGTATGCAAATATGGTTGACGAAAAGGACTATTATGGACAGCAGCCAGCTATTGCATATTTATTGGAAAAGGATTATAACAATAAAGTTCTTATAACAGATCAATATTTAGATTTTAGGAAAAAGCATACTCCAAAAGTATTAAATGGTAATTCTGAATTAAAGCGTTTAATAAGGATGTATGATTTGTTGAAATATAAATATAAATATCCCGCCCAAATTTTCTTCGAAGAAAATTTCCAGCTGAGAATGGATCTGTCCCCAATCCTGACGGTGTCCTGTCCATTTCTTGGTGATATCTATCATGGCCAGATACAGCATTTTCAAGAGACTGTCATCGGATGGAAATACCGTCTTGGATTTGGTGACTTTCCGGAGCTGGCGGTTAAATCCTTCAATCGTGTTCGTGGTATAGATCAGACGTCTGACAGCTTCCGGATACTTAAAATACGTTGAAAGATTTGCCCAGTTATCTTTCCATGACTTTGCAATCTTAGGGTATTTCCCGCTCCATTTTTCGTCAAAGCTGTCCAGTTCTGCCAATGCAACTTCTTCTGTAGGAGCTGCATATACACGCTTCAGATCTGCCATAAGTGGTTTGATCTCTTTGTAAGAAACAAATTTCGTGGTGTTCCTGATCTGATGGATTATGCACTGCTGGATCTCGGTCTGGGGAAATACTGCTTCAATTGCCTGTGGAAAACCGGTCAGTCCATCCACACACGCAATCAATATATCTTCTACACCCCGGTTTTTCAGGCCATTCAGGATGGAGAGCCAGAACTTGGCACTTTCATTTTGACCAACATACATTCCGAGGACATCCTTACGTCCTTCCATATCGATCCCAATCGCAATGTAAACAGCACGTTTTACAATCCGCCCCTCATTACGGGCATGGAAATGGATCGCATCCATAAATACAACAGCATACACACTTTCTAATGGCCTTTCCTGCCATTCTTTTACTATTGGCAGGATCTTATCAGTAATCCGGCTGACAGTACTGTCGGAGATCTCAAGATCGTATAATTCACGCATGTGGCTTTCTATATCGGCAGTAGTCATTCCTTTTGCGTACATGGAAATGATCTTTTCTTCCATGTCCTGCGTAATCGAATTCTGATACTTCTTTACAACCTGTGGTTCGAAGTCACCTTTTCGATCCCTTGGAATATCAATCTCCATATCTCCGTAACTGGTATGTAACGTTTTCTGGGAATATCCATTCCTGGAATTATCGGTTTCTTTATTTCGATAATCATACTTGGAATATCCCAGTTCTTCATCCAGTTCCTGATCAAGGGCACCTTCCAAAATGATAGACATCATATCCCGTATAATGGAATTAACATCTGTTAAATGAGGGAATTATCTTAAAATCATTGAAAGAATCGGTCAAGAAAAAAACGGTTGGCCTGATATCCCACAGAGTGTCCACAATGAATGTGACAGATGTAGCTTATGAAATGGAGAACGGCAGAATTTCTTAAGAGCAGGAATGCAGTTGATGAAAGTTATTTTACTCAAGAAAATAATATATCATTGCGATTACCTTTCGCTCTTCGAAAGGACTGGAATTTGAACAAGTAGTTTTGTTTGTGTCTGACTATAGACTGTCAAGTGAAGAAGATGTTTATAACCATTATGTTGCAGCCACAAGAGCTAAAACCAAGCTAATTTTGGTATATGTCAATGGTGAGTGGAGTGCAGGCCAATTTGCAAAGAATATAAATAATATATTGGGGAAGTCTGGCTTAAAAATGAAGGATGTAGCAACTATAGCTAACTGTACCGAATGCATCAGTGATTAAGAAAAAAGGTCTCTCAATACCAAGTACGCATGGTATTGAGAGATCTTTTTCTTATAGGTGTACACGCAAAGCATTAGTTGACGCAATCCTAATCATGCTTTTACGTAAATCAGTGTATTTTATGGAATATCGAAAACCTAAGTATCCTGTGACGGCAAAAATGTAACAGCCAAACTCGGAAAATATTGATATTTTTGCCGATGATATGGTATACTATGTAATAAATTAACGTAGTTTTTTGATAAATTTTATGGTGGAGGATCATAGATGCGATATCTTTCAGTTACTGAAATAGCGAAAAAGTGGGATATATCCGAGCGCAGTGTTAGAAATTACTGCGCCCAGGGGCGTGTGAACGGTGCGTTTCTTACCGGCAAGACATGGAATATTCCGGAAAACGCAGAAAAACCGGAGCGTACCAATAAAAGAAAAACAGAACCAATTACTCTGTTGGATATTCTGAAAGAGCAGAAGGCAAGTAAATATTCCGGTGGGATCTACCATAAAACACAGATCGAATTGACATACAATTCCAACCATATGGAAGGAAGCCGCCTGACGCACGATCAAACCAGATATATCTTTGAAACCAACACCATCGGCGTAGAAAAAGAAGTGCTGAATGTGGATGACGTGATCGAAACAGCAAATCACTTCCGCTGCATTGACATGATTATTGATCATGCAAAAGCAGCTCTGACGGAGAAATTCATCAAAGAACTTCACTTGGTTTTGAAGAACGGCACCAGCGATTCCAGAAAAGAATGGTTTGCTGTTGGAGATTATAAGAAACTTCCGAATGAAGTCGGCGGCAGGGATACAGCCCTTCCGGAAGAAGTTGCCGATAAAATAAAGGCCTTGCTGACGGAATACAGCGCTAAGAAAGAAAAGACTTTTGAGGATATTCTGGACTTCCATGTGAAGTTTGAGCGGATCCATCCGTTCCAGGACGGCAACGGGCGTGTGGGCAGATTGATCATGTTTAAGGAGTGCCTGAAATACAATATTGTTCCGTTCATCATTGAGGACAATCTGAAGATGTTCTATTACCGTGGATTGAAGGAATGGGACAACGAAAAAGGCTATTTGACAGATACTTGCCTGACCGCACAGGACAAATATAAAGCATATTTGGCTTATTTTAGGATTGCATATTAAGCAAGAAGCGAGGTGCAGCTATGTCAGCAGAAAAGAACTGGCAGTTTTGAAATTGATTTACAAGAATCCGTCCATTAAGCAAAAGAACTTGTGGCAGAGACAGGAAAATCTCTTAGCACCGTAAAACGAATTATGGAGTCCTTGCAGAAAAAGGATTATATCCGTATAGTGGACGGAAAGAGATATGGAAAATGGGAAGTACTGATATGAAAACACCTCAATATGAGAAGTCCTTGCGCCTACTGAGGATAGGATTCTCGACCCAGCTTGCGGTAGTGGTGGTATGTTTGTTCAGACCGTCATTATATTGAAAAGCACAAAGCTCAGAGCAAGCAGATGAACTTGCGTGCTTATGACGTAGAAAAGACAGGCGCAAAAGCGTATCTTGATTTGAAAAAGCGAAAAGATCTAGGTGAGAAAGTAGACTCCAGTGACATAAATGATGATGAAATAGTAGCAGCATTGTTTAGACTCTACGGAGCTGATTCATGGGCATGGTATAATATGAGAAGCGTCTAAAGAAAAAATACTAGATGGAAGAAATGTAGAGGTGTGATAGATGTGAAAGATTAGCTTTATGCTAATCGGACAGGCATTTTATATATTATGGGTGATGTATTAAGAATATTAGTTCGATTTAAAATAACAGGTCATGGTATTGTTTATACTGTAAAAATTACACCTTTTGCTGACGATATTATGCAAAAATAAACAAAGTTATGCCAGAAAGCAAAAATTTACAAAGGCTTACAAAGCCCGAAAAACCAAGAAAAACTAAGAAATGCGAGGTTATGCAACAATGATAAAAATACTCTTTATCTGCCACGGCAGACCCCGTACTTTTGGCTGAAGAGGTTTAAAATCAAGGCTTTTGAGGAATGAGAATGGGATTTGTGATGAAAGGAGTTCCTACGGGGGGGGCTTCTTTTCGTTTACAAAAAAATGTCGGTTAAGTGTCGGTTTGTTTATATGGAACTGTTGCATTTGCAGTCGTGAGATGGAAGTTGATAAGTATGAACATTACGATGCGCCGAAATGTTATCAAAATGTTCCGAATTGTTATTAGAATAATTATTAGTTCCGATATTTGTATCAAAATTGATAAAAATGAAAGAAACAAATTGATGATTGACTGCAATACATACTATGTGGTTGTACTATTAATAATAATCGTATACCTTACCTAAACATGCATAAAAACCAAGCTGATCACAATAAAATAACATAAATGATTGGAAAGTAACAAAGAATATGTTATCATACATAAAAACATGTTACAAGGAGACGTCATATGCAAAAGCAATTAGAGCAGTATTTCGGCTGCAAAGTAAAAATAGCAGAATACAAGAATAAATTACCATTGCCGATTTTTATGACTATGCGTGAGATTACGATGGTTGAAATATATGGTGTTAACTTTGCCATAATAGATGTTATGAAGGAAACGGAGCTAAGTGTTGCTGCAATGAAAAAGCAGAAAGCAAAGTATGAGGAAGCATTGCAGTGCTCGGTAGCATATGAAGTAGCGTTAAACAGCGTATCCATGAGAAATGCTCTGGTAAAAAGCGGAGTTCCGTTTGTGGATCTGCCGGGAAATGTATTTTTACCATTTATGGGAATTATATTGCAGGATGTGTATCGCAAGCAGCTTGTCAAGACAGATAAGATGATGCCTGCAACACAGATGGTGTTCCTTGAATTGTTATATATGGATGATGAGGAATCTGTGTTAAAAAGTGAAGTTGCGAACAAGTTGAATCTTACCAAGACGTCCATTACAAGAGCAACAGCCCAATTAGAGGGAATGGGACTCATCCGCCAGATGAAATCCAGAACAGAGATTGCTATTAAGAGAAATTACTCACGCAAAGAGTATTATGAAAATGCAAAAGCATATTTGATTAATCCGGTCCAGAAAGAGATTACAATTATGCGATGTGAAGCAACCTTTGAATCATTTAGCGCAGGAGAAACCGCTCTTAGTCAGGAGTCAGAATTGAATCCGCCTAGAATTGAGGAACGGGCAATCTATAAGGGCGAGAAAGTTGTTGACCAGTTGGAAATTGTGGATGCCAGATCGGAAGACATGGACGACTGCTTGAAGGTACAATTATGGAAATACAATCCTTCTTATTTTGCAAGAGAAGGATGTGTTGATCCTGTTTCGCTTGCATGTACATTCAAAGGTAACGAAGACGAAAGAATAGAAATGAGTATTGAGAAACTGTTGGAGGAATTATAAATGGTACCAGGGCTAGACTCTTTTAGAGAAAAATTTAAAAACTATACGGATTATTACACTATTATCGGCGGAACTGCCTGCGATATTCTACTCTCAGAGGCAGACTTGCCATTTCGAGCGACAAAAGATATTGATATGATCCTGATTATGAAGGACAACTTCCCAGAATTTGCGAGCATATTCTGGGAATACATAAAAGAAGGCGGCTATAAGTGCGGATGGAAGAATGAACAGAATATGCACTTTTACCGCTTCACAGAAGGCAAATTCGGTTATCCTACTATGATTGAGTTGTTTTCAAGAAAGCCGGGATATCTTCTTGAAATTGAAGAGGGAATTATACCGATTCATATTGATGATGATACTTCCAGTTTATCAGCGATTCTTCTGAACGATGACTATTATAAATTTATGATGTCCGGACGTAGAGTGGTTGATGGTATTGGTGTTCTGGGAGCAGAGCATCTGATTCCATTCAAAATGTATGCGTGGATTAATCTTTTAGAACGAAAGAGAGCCGGCGAGCATGTCAATGAAAAGGATTTAAAGAAGCATAAGTACGATGTATTCCGCTTGCTGCAGATTGTCACAGCTGGAACAAAAGTTGAATCAGAAGGGCTGGTGACAGAGAGTATACATAGATATATCGAGGAAATCAGTGTACTAGATGAATTGGAAGTAAGACTTTTGCAGATGGGAATGCCTTTTGATAGAGATAGGGGTGTGGAGTTGCTGAAGGAGATTTATTTGTAAGCAAAACTGTTTTACATCCAACCTGTTCTGCTAATTTTCGGATAAGTGAGATCCTTTTGCATATGGAATAATTATAGTGAAACTAAAAATAAAAACGAAAAATCCGTAGATAAATTCAGAATGTGGTAGTATATCGTGCGAAAAACCAAAATAAAAACGGAAAATCTGTTTATGATTTTGCAGCATGAATGAGACAGGCTCAGGTGAGTTATGCATATTGATCGCTGATGTCGTAAAAAAATACGGAATAAGTTGAAATTTTCTACAGATCTTCTACCGGAACCAGATCATTGGCTCTGTTTTATTATTGGTATATCCGTATGGAGAAAATTAAAGATAGACAAGATGCATTAGATTTCTTTGAACACGTGTCTTTGCCCAAGGAGGATGAGAAGATGCAGGAAATCATTATGAATTTTCCGACGGTGTATATTCACAATTGGCAGGAATCTGGAGACTTTGAAGTATATGTTGGTGAGTCAAATGACATATTCAAGAGAACACGTCAGCATTACGATGCTGCTTCAGATAATTCAAAATGTCAAAGCAACCCATGATTGATGGCTACAGCGGTTTCTTATATCTTGATAAAAACAATATGCCTATGGTGGCTCTCCACTGGGAGAAGTACTTTCAACACATTCTTCAGAAGTATAACAGCATCTACAAGGTTCAGATGTCGAAAGTAAACCCCATGTATGCCGACACACCTATTGCTCGAATATGGCGAAATCGGGAATGAATCCTAAGACGTTACAGTACCTCATGGGGCATTCGGATATATCGGTCACAATGAATGTGTACACGCATATCGGATTCGATGATGCTGAGGAAGAATTGAAACGGATGGAAGAGTTTAGGAAAGCACAGGCGGAGGTTGAGCAGAAGAAAGAGAAACCTATGTCGCAGA
>OCQB01002811.1_pt1 | contig 11093 bp, 8 predicted proteins | sample 1538631 | NCBI WGS metagenome assembly OCQB01 (sample SAMN04571713, study PRJEB22368) | human gut metagenome | biome: human gut; material: stool | host: Homo sapiens | place: Luxembourg | collected 2012-10-19 | reverse complement strand
ATCAATTCGCTGTCATATTTGGAAATCAGAAAATCCGATGGTTCTATACTGATTAGCGTATCGAGCTGCGAACCGCGGGAAAGGTATTCGTTCATACCGTCAAAATCCCGTATGACATAATTCTTTACGACCCAATGGTAATTTTCGTCATAGGTAACCGATTGTGCTGTAAGCCTTGATTTCAGTATTTTCCCTTCAAATTTTTCGAGAGAAAAACGGTATCCGGTTTTGGTACGGTTATCGTATCGGCTTATATAAGCGATGACGCCGGGTTCCACTTGTAGTTGTATGTTGCTCGCGTAATCTACTTTTTTGTTTTTTACGTATGTGTTTTGGAATTCGATTCGGGTGGACGTTGCCGGGGGAATAATATAACTGTTGAGATAAAAATTAACACCTGCGATGATACCGGCCGAAACCATGTAGGGAACCAACAGACGCTTGAAACTGATGCCGCTTGCCAACATGGCGATGATTTCGGAATTGTCGGCGAGCTTCGATGTAAAGAAAATGACCGAAATGAAAGTGAATAGGGGACTGAAAAGGCTGACAAAGTAGGGTATGAAGTTGAGGTAGTAGTCAAATACAGTAGCTTTGAGAGGGGCTTTCAAGAGGGCATCGAGTTTTTCGTTGACATCGAATACCACGACGATAGAGATAATCAAAGCGATGGCAAAGACGTAAGTCCCCAAGAATTTTTTGATAATATAGAGGTCGATTTTCTTTATCATACTTTGTCGGACATTACAATCGTTGTGTTACACGTGCGACCATTTCTTTCTTCCATCGCGAAAAGTCTCCCTCGATGATATGCCGGCGAGCTTCTTTTACGAGCCATAGGTAGAATGCCAGATTGTGTATCGAGGCGATTTGCAACGCCAGCAATTCATCTGCGATGAAAAGGTGGCGCAAGTAGGCCCGGGAATATTGCTCGTCGACATAAGATGCACCGCCTTCGTCGATGGGAGAGAAGTCATCGGCCCACTTTCGGTTTCTCATGTTCATGATACCATTGCGGGTGAAAAGCATGCCGTTGCGTCCGTTACGGGTAGGCATTACGCAGTCAAACATATCCACGCCTCTTTCTATGGCTTCGAGTATGTTTGCCGGTGTACCGACACCCATCAGATAACGGGGCTTGTCCATAGGGAGTATTTCGTTTACGACCTCTATCATTTCATACATTTTTTCGGTCGGTTCTCCCACAGCCAGACCGCCGATCGCATTTCCATCGGCTCCCAATTCGGCCACGTGGCGGCTTCTCGTCGAAGCTCGGGATACACGCAGCCTTGTACAATGGGGAAGAATGCCTGTTTGTAACCGTATTTCCCTTCGGTTTCGTTCATGTGTTTCCAGCCGCGTTCGAGCCATCGTTGCGTAAGCGACAACGATTTACGGGCATAGGTATAGTCGGCATCGCCCGGTGTACATTCGTCGAGGGCCATGATGATGTCCGCACCGATGATACGTTGTGTATCGACGACATTTTCCGGAGTAAAGAGATGTTTCGATCCGTCTATATGCGAGCGGAATTGTACGCCTTCTTCTGTAAGTTTCCGGATACCAGAAAGTGAAAAGACCTGAAAACCTCCGCTATCGGTCAATATAGGACGCTCCCAACCGTTGAATTTGTGGAGCCCCCCGGCGCGTTCGAGTATGTCGAGGCCGGGGCGGAGGTACAAGTGGTAGGTATTTCCCAGTATGATTTGAGCCTTGATGTCGTCTCGCAGTTCATGCAGATGAACGGCTTTTACCGAACCGACCGTCCCCACGGGCATGAATATAGGGGTCTCGATTTGTCCGTGATCGGTCGTAATGAGCCCCGCTCTTGCCCGGCTTTGAGGGTCGGTATGTTGTAGAATGAAGTCCATATATCAAAAATACCATGCAAAGATAGTTTTTATCCTTGTTTGTCGCAACTCGATAGCCCTAAAACGTGTTATAGTATGTATATGCGATAAGAATTACATCTGCCTTATACCGTCAAAATGGCAGTCGGGAGCGGGTATATAATAGTTGTTCGATAAAATTTTTATTAAAAAACGATATTTCATCGGCTGCCGTTTTGTCACATCAACTAACTGAAAAACAGAATAATTGTCAGCTAATAGATTCTGGCATCGGCTTTGCAGAAATAAGGATAAAAGATATGAAAAAAGAAAGGAGAATAAGATATGAACTTTAACAATTTTACAATCAAATCGCAGGAAGCGGTGCAGAAAGCTGTCGACATGGCTACTCGTCGCAGTCAGCAGGCGATAGAACCTACGCATCTGCTCTTGGGGGTGATGGACGTCGGTGAAAGCCTTATCGGATATTTATTCCAGAAACTGGGAGTCAATACCGTGATGTTGAAGTCGGCTCTCGACCGGGAGGTAGAGTCGTTGCCCAAAGTGAGCGGCGGAGAGCCGTTTTTGAGCAGGGAGAGTAATATGGCTTTGCAAAAAGCTGTGGATTATTCTTCGAAACTGGGTGATCAATTTGTCCCGCTCGAAGCCATTATAATGGCTATTTTGCAGACGTCGTGTACCGCATCGACTTTGATGAAAGATGCCGGAATCGCAGAAAAAGAGTTGGGATTGGCTATCGATGAGCTGCGAAAAGGACAAAAGGTAAAAGATGCTTCGGCCGAGGATACCTACAACTCATTGAGCAAATATGCCGTAAATTTGAATGAACGGGCGCGTTCGGGAAAACTCGATCCGGTCATCGGTCGTGATGATGAGATACGTCGGGTATTGCAGATATTGAGCCGTCGTACCAAAAACAATCCTATCCTCATCGGGGAACCGGGAACCGGAAAGACTGCCATTGCCGAAGGACTGGCGCATCGTATCGTGCGGGGAGATGTACCCGAGAATCTGAAAACGAAACAGATATATTCGCTCGATATGGGGGCATTGGTTGCCGGTGCCAAATATAAAGGCGAATTTGAGGAACGGCTGAAAGCTGTCGTAAATGAAGTGATACAGGCCGAGGGAGAAATTATACTTTTCATCGATGAGATCCATACCTTGGTAGGAGCCGGTAAAGGTGAAGGTGCTATGGACGCGGCCAATATCCTTAAACCGGCTTTGGCGAGAGGAGAACTTCGGGCTATCGGTGCGACGACCCTCGATGAGTATCAGAAATATTTCGAGAAAGATAAGGCTCTTGAACGCCGGTTCCAGATCGTAATGGTTGATGAACCCGATGAATTAAGCACGATTTCGATACTTAGAGGGTTGAAAGAGCGTTATGAAAACCATCATAAAGTACGTATCAAAGACGATGCTATCATTGCTGCCGTGAAATTGTCCGAGCGGTATATTACCGATCGTTTCCTTCCCGACAAGGCAATCGATCTGATGGACGAAGCCGCTGCCAAGTTGCGTCTCGAAATTGATTCGGTCCCGCAGGAACTCGACGAAATATCTCGCCGTATCAAGCAGCTCGAAATAGAAAGGGAAGCCATCAAACGTGAAAATGATGAGCCGAAACTTTCGTCGTTGACAAAAGAGATTGCCGACTTGAAAGAAGAAGAAACCCGTTTTAAAGCCAAATGGGAAGCAGAACGCAGTCTGCACAATAAGATACAGCAGAACAAGATAGAAATAGAAAACCTGCGTTTCGAGGCCGACCGTGCCGAGCGGGAAGGCAATTATGAAAAAGTGGCGGAGATACGTTATGGAAAAATCCGTGCTAAGGAGGACGAGATAAAAGAAATTCAAGCTCGCCTGAAAGAGCAGCAGGGTAGTGGTGCTATGATTAAAGAAGAGGTCGACTCCGACGATATTGCCGATGTCGTATCGAGATGGACGGGTATTCCCGTGAAAAAGATGTTGCAAAGCGAGAAAGAAAAGCTCTTGCATCTCGAAGAGGAGTTACACAAGCGTGTAGTAGGACAGGACGAGGCCATACAAGCCGTTGCAGATGCTGTAAGGCGTAGCCGTGCCGGACTGAGCGATCCTCGTCGACCTATCGGTTCGTTTATCTTTTTGGGAATGACGGGTGTCGGTAAAACCGAGTTGGCCAAGGCGTTGGCAGAGTACCTGTTCGACGATGAGAACATGATGACACGTATCGATATGAGTGAGTATCAGGATAAGTTTAGTGTAACACGTCTTATCGGTTCGCCTCCCGGATACGTCGGTTATGAAGAAGGCGGACAGCTTACCGAGGCCATTCGTCGTAAACCCTATTCGGTTGTCCTTTTCGATGAAATAGAGAAAGCGCATCCCGACATTTTCAATATACTGTTACAGGTTCTCGATGATGGGCGGTTGACCGATAATAAAGGCCGATTGGTTAATTTCAAAAATACGATTATTATCATGACCTCCAATATGGGATCTCAGTTGATACGTGAAAATTTCGAGCATCTTACCGATACCAACAGGGAGGAAATTACCGAAAAGACCAAGAATCAGGTTCTCGATTTGTTGAAACAGACGATACGTCCCGAGTTCTTGAACCGTATCGATGAAACGATTATGTTTACGCCGTTGAACGAAAATCAAATCAAAGAAATCGTATCGATGCAGTTGCATAACGTGGAACGACTTCTCGCAAGCAATGACGTGAAACTTGAAGTAACGTCGGCAGCACTTGATTTTATCGCACAACAAGGATATGATCCCGAGTTTGGTGCACGTCCCGTGAAAAGGGTTATCCATCGATATGTGCTGAATCAGTTATCGAAAGACTTGCTGGCACAGAAGGTCGATAAGAGTAAGCCCATCGTCATCGATGCCGATACTTCCGGATTGGTGTTCCGTAATTGATCCTGATTTATGAAGTGCGTACATTTTTGTACGCACTTTTTTATTTTTAACGGGAATTTTATGCCGAGAGGTTTATTGCATTTGCATTCTCACTATCTTTGTACCGGTTTTTGATATGTATTAAATGAAAACAGGTGATCATTCGTGGAAAGGCCATGTCGCATTATTGGCCGCCAATATCATTTGGGGACTGAATGCCCCGATAGGAAAAGAAGCTTTGGCGGTCGTCTCGGCCAGTGCCGTAACAGCATACCGAATGTTGGGAGCCTGCCTTGCTTTCTGGTTGTTATCGCTTTTCCTTCCGCATGAGCATGTAACGCGGCGGGATAAGGTGTTGCTCATTTTTGCAGCATTGTTCGGTATCGTATTCAATCAAGGCATGTTTATATACGGTTTGTCATTGACCTCTCCGGTAGATGCATCGATTATTACATCGATGCCTCCTATCATCACGATGATACTTTCGGCCATTTTCCTGCGGGAGCCTATAACATGGAAAAAAGTTATCGGTACAGTATTAGGCGTATCGGGGGCCCTTATTCTCATATTCGGCAGTAGTGCCGCCCGTAGCGGGGCTGTGGGTTCGGGCAATATTACAGGCGACCTTCTTTGCCTTTTGGCCCAAGTCAGTTTTTGTATATACCTGACTTTGTTTAAAGGGTTGATTTCTCGTTATTCTCCTGTAACGGTAAGTAAATGGTTATTTCTTTATGCTTCGATTTTCTTCCTTCCGGTGTCGTACGGTGATGTTATTTCGGTCGATTATCTCGAACTTCCGTTCTCGATTTATTGGAGGCTTTTCTATGTTGTATTCGGAGCCACGTTCCTTTCTTACTTGTTTATGACTACCGGGCAGCATTTGTTGCGCCCGACCATTATCAGCATGTATAATTATGCTCAGCCGGTGGTGGCAACGTTTGTTTCCGTGGCCTTAGGATTAAGTATTTTTGAGTTTTCGACCGGTATGGCTATTTTCCTGATATTTTCGGGCGTATATTTTGTTACGCAAAGTAAATCGAGAGCTCAGCTCGATGCGGAGCTGGCGGAAAAAGGACCTGTCGGCGGAAAAGGAAAATAATGTCGGTGGCGTTTGCAAATGCAGAAGAGCTTGTTTATCTTTATCCCACAATAAAAACTTGATACAATGAATACCGAAAAAGATGATTTGCTGATATATGATGAAGAGGAAGCAGTGAAATTTATCCGCAAAAATAACCCTGGGCTTTCTCTTAGTGATGATGAAATAAATTATATCATCGATTTGATGTATGATTATTATGAATCACGGGGATTCCTCGATGAAAAGAGTGAAGAGGAGGTGGAGATTGCAGATGATGACTTGATCGAATATGCCGTAGCGAATACCCGAAAAGATGGAATCTATAAATTGAGTGAAGAAGATATAACCACGGTTGTTCAGGGCGAGTTGGATTATTGTGATTCTTTGGGCGTTTTTGAAGACTGACGGGAAGATGAAGCGTTTGTGCATCGCATTATTGGCGATAATTTCCAGCAGTCTGTTTTTTGTATCCGGCCTCTCGGCAGCGAGAAAGGAGACGAAGCAAGTTACACCCGATTGGTATGCAATGACGCGGGGAGAACATATTGCATGGCTGTCTCTTACGCCCGATACCAAACCTCTTGTACGGCATTATATGCAGAAAGAGTTCCTAAAACTTGATAAGCGGTTTCCCGGTTCCGTAGCAGCGCTGCGTGATAGTCTCATCGCTTGTATAACGCTACCTTCTTCACGTGTCTTTGTTCCTAATGATACGATATTATCGGACGAGGGAAATATATTTTTGAAAGAGCTTTCAAAAATCTTTTCTGGAAAGGACGATTTCCGGGTCGTGATTTCCGTGTTTACGGCCAACTCCGGCAGTTCTGCTCATATAGCTCGGTTTTCGCAACAGCGGGCCGATGCCGCGGCTGTGGAGTTACAACGTGTTCTCGGAGATAAATCGGTTGTAATTCCGTTTGGAATGGGAGATACCGAGCCGATTGCCAAAAATAACACCTATCAGGGACGGGAAGAAAATCGTCGGATAGAGGTATGGCTCATCCCGTCGGTATCGTTGATAGAAAAGTTGACGGGGAAATAAATCTTCTGCATTACAATCGGGGAAAATTTTCAGAACGATTTTTATTGTTCCGGGTTCATGCGGGTCGGTAAATAAGGCGTGCGTTTCATCGGTCGTGGAGAAGAAATAATTTTTGTGCAGTAAAAAACATTTTGATTCGGGATAATCCGTTTTATAGATTCGGCATTTATCCCTATCTTTGCAAGACGGAAATAATTAAAAAACAAGATATGGCAAAAGAACTGAAAGAGTTGACCAAACGGAGCGAGAATTATTCGCAATGGTATAACGATTTGGTCGTAAAGGCCGACCTCGCCGAACAATCGGCTGTGCGCGGTTGTATGGTAATAAAGCCTTATGGATACGCAATATGGGAAAAGATGCAGCGGCAGCTCGACGATATGTTTAAGGCGACCGGACATGTAAATGCCTATTTCCCTCTGCTTATTCCCAAGTCGTATTTGAGCCGTGAGGCCGAGCACGTTGAAGGTTTTGCCAAAGAATGTGCCGTTGTAACTCATTATCGGTTGAAGAATGCCTCTGACGGTTCGGGTGTTGTTGTCGATCCGGCCGCACGTCTCGAAGAAGAACTTATTATTCGCCCTACATCGGAAACGATTATTTGGAGTACCTATAAAAATTGGATACAGTCGTATCGCGACCTTCCTATTCTTTGTAACCAGTGGGCCAATGTGTTGCGTTGGGAAATGCGTACACGTCTTTTTTTGCGTACGGCCGAGTTTCTTTGGCAAGAAGGACATACGGCTCATGCTACCCGCGAAGAAGCGGAGGCAGAGGCTGTGAAGATGCTCAACGTATATGCCGATTTTGCCGAGAAGTATATGGCCATGCCGGTCATTAAAGGCGTGAAATCGGCCAGTGAACGTTTTGCCGGCGCTTTGGAGACTTATACGATCGAGGCACTTATGCAAGATGGGAAGGCTTTGCAATCGGGAACCTCTCATTTCCTCGGACAAAATTTCGCGAAAGCGTTTGACGTGCAGTTTGTCAATAAGGACAATCAACTCGAATATGTATGGGCGACCTCATGGGGTGTATCGACACGATTGATGGGGGCTCTTATCATGTCGCACTCCGATGATAACGGACTGGTATTGCCGCCTCATCTCGCACCTATACAGGTCGTTATTGTACCTATTTACAAAAATGCCGAGCAATTGGCTCAAATCGATGCCAAAGTGGCCGGTATCGCCGAAACTTTACGCGGTATGGGTATCTCGGTAAAATATGATAATGCCGACAATAAGCGGCCGGGATTTAAGTTTGCCGATTACGAATTGAAAGGCGTTCCGGTGCGTTTGGTTATCGGAGGACGCGATCTCGAAAACAATACCGTAGAGGTTATGCGTCGCGATACGTTGGAAAAAGAAACCCGTAGTTGCGATAATATCGAACAGTATGTCAAAGATTTGCTCGAAGAAATTCAGAATAATATTTATCGGAAGGCGTGCGATTTCCGTTCGCAACATATCATCGAAGTAGACTCTTATGACGAGTTCAAAGAGAAAATAGAAGAGGGCGGTTTTATTCTTGCCCATTGGGACGGTACACCCGAGACCGAAGCTCGAATCAAAGAAGAAACCAAAGCTACGATACGTTGTATTCCGCTCGAAGGAGATATGACGCCGGGAGTATGTATGGTAACCGGTAAACCTTCGGCACGTAGAGTTCTTTTTGCCCGGGCTTATTGATAAAAAATAATACAATGTAAAAAAGGCATCTGTTTCCGTAACAGATGCCTTTTTATTTTATTGGGCCGATTGCAAACAGATCGAAGCAAATGCACAATAGGAGCATGGTCCGTCTTCCCCTATATGGGCCGACTGGACAAATGGCATATCGGGATTGAAGATTTCTTGTAAACATTTGTCGAATTCCTTACGGAATTCTTGGTCGACCTGAGCGTAATCATCGAGCGAAGAAAATCCCATTTTTATGTCTACTCTGAATTTTTGAGGCGAAAACAGCTCTTGTACCCGATAGATAGCCGGTGCGATAGGATTAGACAGGTGGTCTTCGTCGGTAACCATCATGGCATACATAAGGACTTGCATGATTGCCTTACGCCGGTCTTTCTTTTCTTTGTCGAACAGCTCTTCGATATTTCGGAAGTCTATTTTGTCTTTTCCTGTTTTATAATCGACGATGCGTATTTTTCCGTCTTTCATATCCATGCGATCGATAAAACCTTTCAGTAATATTTCCCGGTCGGTATCGATGGCGTGAGATTGTTTTATTTCCCTTTCCGAAGTAAGATAGGTGAAGGGTGTGAGGGCGCGGTCTATTTCAAGCGTCTTTTTTACGTATTTACGTATGACTTCACCTACGAGGTAGTTTTGTCCCGTGAGAGCTTTCGGCTTTTGAGGTGTTTTGAAATAATTTTCGGCAAAAGCCTGTTCGATAAAAGCCGTAATCTGTTTATCGTCTTTTTCTATGGCTTTTAGTGATTCCGCCTGTATGGGTGAGCCGGTCATACGGTTATAGATTTGTTGCATGACGCTGTGGTAGATGCTGCCGAAGACCCCGGCATCCACACCTTCCGATACGTCATCGATCTCCTGAAATTTCTCGACATAGCTCAAATAAAATTGCAGCGGGCAGGTAATGTAGGTATTGATGGCACTGGCCGAGAGGTAGCGATCTCCCCCTTTGTGGTATCGGAGAAGTTGCGACATGACATATTTGTCTTTCGGAACAACGATGTCGCGTATTTTTTTTGCCATGATAGGATAACCTATCATTTTTTCTTCGATAGGAAGGCGGTAGTGGTATTTCATTTGGTACACATACCGGCTCACTTCGCCGCTGGCCATATCTTCTGTTCGGGTGTCGTAAAGGAGAAAGACTCTTTTTGCTCTGTGTATCAGCCGATAGAAATAGTATGCGTAGATACTGTCTTGATGTTCTGTGGTAGATAGGTCGAATCCTTAAGGAATGAGGGACGAGGCGACTTTTTTCACCGGGAAGATACCTTCGTTCATCGATAGGATAATGACGTTTTCGAAGTCGAGGGCCCGGGTTTCGAGTACGCCCATGATTTGAAGGCCCGACAACGGTTCTCCCTCGAATGGAATCGAAATGCCGGCAGTGAGTTTTTTCAACAATTTAAAAAATGTTGCCACGTTCATCTCTATTCGGTTTTCCTGCATGATGCCTTTCAACCGGTTTATGGACAAATAGTAATGGTAGATAAATTCTCGTTCGAGGGCGATGACGGATATTTCAGGAGAATTTTCGTCGGGATTGTCGGTCTTATCTGCATTTAATTCTTCTTGAAGCATTGCCAACAGATCTAATAAATAATCGCATGCTTCATCTGCGTTTTTTAGTGGTACGAAAATGCGCTTTAATAACGGAGTTATCCCCAACTCTTTTTGAGGAATGAATATTTTGTTGTGTTTACGAATGTCGTCGGTCAGACGGTTTATTGCAGATTGTCCCGAGAGTTGCAGGTATCGGTTGCTGAGTAGGGATAATACGCTTCGGTGGTAGAAGAGCGTTTCATCTCCGTTGGGGCGCGTGTGCTTTTGCAAGTCGGCGAGAATATCCAGCAGACCGGCCACCGTTGTGTTAGACAGTGTATATCCCATAGTGATATTTATGGGAGATATAGTACTTGGAATGGCGTAAAGCATGGGGAGCAGCAGATGCTCGTCCGGCAAGACGATTGCTGTGTTGAGTGCTTTTTGCGGAGCGGGTATGGCATTGCTTTTCATCAATTCCTGCAAAATGATTTCGCATTGTTTGGCTTGACCTACTGCCGAAGGTACACCCAAAAGCTCTATATCGGGATAAACGTAATTTCCCTGCTCTTTTTCGAGTTGAAGCAGAGAGGGGAACTCTTTGACGTTCGGTTTTAGAAAATAGGAAGCTCTGTTGTATTCGTCTTGCAGGGTGGGAGCATTGTTGTCCCAGTAAAAATCGGCTATGCCATTCTTTTTCAACGTTTTCATTAGGCTTTCTTCTGCCCGGTTCAGAACATTGAGACCCACAAATACGATTTTTTGATAGGGGAGAATCAGTCCGGTATCGGCACGTTCGGCTACTTCTCTGAATATCATGCCTTCATAGCCCATACCATTGTTGCGCAGGTCGTTCCTAAACCTTTCGTAAAGGGAGTACAGAATCTCCCAAAGCGTGATAAAATGGCTTTTATTATCGCTTTCGCCGATGGGCATGAAGTTTTTCCAGAAACGACGTATATACAAAATTTGTTCTTCGGTGAGCG
>OCQB01002810.1_pt1 | contig 11095 bp, 10 predicted proteins | sample 1538631 | NCBI WGS metagenome assembly OCQB01 (sample SAMN04571713, study PRJEB22368) | human gut metagenome | biome: human gut; material: stool | host: Homo sapiens | place: Luxembourg | collected 2012-10-19 | reverse complement strand
GGTCTTGTGGTAGTCGAGGTGGTCGTGCGTGATGTTCGAGAAGATGCCGCCCGCGAAATGCAGTCCCCGCGTGCGTTGCTGCACGATGGCATGCGACGAACACTCCATGAAGCAGTATTCGCACCCTTCGTCGGCCATCTCGCGCATCATGGCGTTCAGCCGCACGGGGTCGGGCGTGGTGTGGGTCGCCTCGACGATGCGTTCGCCGACCTTGTAGACGACCGTCGAGACCAGCCCGGCCTTGTAGCCCAGTGCCCGCACCAGGTCGTAGAGCAATGTTGCGGTCGTGGTCTTGCCGTTGGTGCCGGTGATGCCCACGAGTTTCAGTTCGCGGCTCGGGTGGCCGTAGAAGGCTGCGGCCATGTCGGCCAGCGCTCCTGCGGCGTCGGGGACGACGACGTAGGCCACCCCGTGGGCCGTTTCGGCAGGCAACTGCTCGCAGACGACGGCCGAGGCGCCTTTTGCGACGGCGTCGGGGATGAAGTCGTGCCCGTCGGACTGCGTGCCGCGGGTGGCGAAAAAACAGTCGCTCCGCGTCACGGCCCGCGAATCGTAGGCCAGGGCGGCCACCGTCGTGGAACCGTCGCCGTGCAGCGCCGTGACGGGCGTATCTTTGAGTAGGTCTTTCAGTGTTTTCATCTTATTTCAGTGTTATGCCGACCGTCGAGCCAGGCGTGATGCGGGCTCCGGCGGGGATACTTTGCTGTGTTACGGCGCCCGCGCCCGAAAAACGGACTTTCAGCCCGCGGCTTTCGAGTACGAACAGCGCATCCTTGAGCCCCATGCCGCGCACGTCGGGCATCGTCCCTGTTTCGGGCGGGAGGCTCGTGATGATTACGTTCGAGAGGCTGTCGACCCGGGCGCGCCCCCAGCCCGTACGCTGGTCGAACGAGGCGCGGGGCGAGAACTTGTCGGCCACGCGGCGGATCTGGGCGATGTCGCCGCCCTTGACGTGCCCCGGGTAGCAGCGGCCGCCGTGCCGTTCCACGCGGCCGTACCAGTCGCGGTTGCGGTTGTAAATGTAATCGACCATCCGTTTGACCACGGGGCCCGCCAGCGGCCCGCCATAGTAGGCTTTGCCCGGTTGCGCCCGGGTTTCGATGGTCGTCAGCACCGTATAGCGGGGATTGTCGGCCGGGAAATAGGCGACCATCGAACCGAGGTAGTAGCGCCCCTCGCGGCTGCGGGCGTCGGTGATCTGCGCCGTGCCGGTCTTGGCGGCCACGCGCAGGCGCGTGGAGTCCTTGAAATAGAGGCTTGCGGTACCTTGCGTGCAGACCAGTTCGAGGCAGCGCTGCACTTCGCGCAATGCCGCGCGCGAGCAGATCGACGAGGCGATGGTCTGCGTCTCGAACCGCTCCTCGACGCGGTCACCGCGCCGCAGTTCGCGGATCAGCACGGGCGAGATCATCTTCCCGCCGTTGGCGATGGCGTTGTAGAACGTGATCATCTGGATCGGCGCCAGCCGCACGCGGTAGCCGTAGCTCATCTTGACGAGCATGACGCCCGGGTTCCAGTCGGCGGTGATCGACGGGGCGCGTTCGCCGAGCCGTTCCAGCCCGACGGTCTTGCCCAGGTGGAGTTTTTCGTGCAGGAAGTCGCTGTATTCCTGTTTTTTGCCCGTGATGCCGTAGCGATCCCAGATCGCCTTGGCGAAATAGACATTCGACGACGAGGCTACGGCGCGGCGGAAGCCGATGACATGGTCGCCCCGGTGCGAGTCGCGGATATTACGGGCCGGGCCGACCGTCACGGGGTCGCCGTTGTGCGTGTCGTAGGTCGTCTCGGGCGACATGCCGGCGTCGTCGAGCAGCGTGAGCATCGTCGCCAGCTTGAAGGTCGATCCGGGCTCCATGCTGCGTCCCAGCGCGTAGTTCTCCCTTTCGTAATAGCTGCCGCCCGAGGAACCCGAGCGGCCCAGGTTGGCCATGGCGAGTATCTCGCCGGTCTCCACCTCCATGACGATGGTCGTGCCCCAGATGGCGTTCTGGGCTTCCAACTGGCGCCGCAGCGCTTTGTCGGCCACGTCCTGCAGGTCGAGGTCGAGTGTCGTCACGATGTCGTACCCGTCCACCGGGTCTTCATGCCCGGCTCCCGCCACGCGGCCGTAGAAGCCCCGGGCGATGCGCTGCCGCAGCGCCTTGCCGTCCCGTCCCGCGAGTTCCTCACGGTAGGCCTCCTCGATGCCGTAATTGCCCTTGTCGCCCGTGAGCCCGATCGTACGGCGCGCCAGTTCGCCCTGCGGGTAGATGCGCTGGTCGCGTTCGACGAGGCGGTAGACCATGCCCATGTTCCAGTTCAGCATCGGGTAACGCCGCAGGGTCTGCCATTCGGCATAGTCCACCTCGCGGGGGAAGATGTTGACGGGTGTGTGGTCGCGGATCGTGTCGTAGATTTTCCGGGTGACGTACTCTTCGCCCCGCAGGCGATCCATCATGCGCGACAGCCACCCTTCGGAGCGCAGGTAGGAGGTGTCGCGGCCGTTGACCAGCCGGTAGCGGCGGGCGTGCTCCTCGCGGAAGCGGCGGGCGTATTCCGAGGCGGGTTTGTCCTTGAAGAAGGCGGAGAGCAGCTTGGCGAGCGAGTCGCTCTGTTCGCGGAAGGTCTTGAGCGAATCGAGGCCGGGCGAAGCGAAGTCGAAGGCCGCCTGGTAGCGGAAGATCGAGGTCGCCAGCGGTGCCCCGTTGCGCGAGAGGATGCTGCCCCGCTGGGCCGGGATGGTCTCTTCGGTGAAGATGCGGCTGGCGAGCCGATCGGCGTTGTAGGCCACTTCGGCGCTGAAAAGCTGTACCCAGACCAGGCGTGCGAACACGGTGAGCCCCGCGAGTATGAACAGCACGTAAAGCAGCCGTACCCGCAGCAGAATGTCGCTTTTGATCTTCGAACGCTCCTGTTTCATCGCCGTTTAGTTTTCGATGATTTCGCCCGGGGCGGAGGGGTCGCTCAGGTCGATGCCGCGTTCGCGCAGCCGCTCGACGATGGCCGAGTGGGTCGTACGGCTGTAACGCTGCTCCTGCAGGCGGATCGACCGTTCGCGCAGGATCTGGACTTCGCGTTCGAGGCGCGTGTATTTCATGTCGAGGTGCAGCGCCGTGAACATGACGGCGATGCTCAGGAAGAACATGCCCGCGATCGAGAGCATGTAGGGGTAATATTTCGATACGCCTTCGCGTACGAGGATCGTGCCCGAGAAAAGCTGCCAGAAGGTGCTGGCCCTGCGGCGGCGCTCCCTGCGTTCGCGCTCCTCGGCTTCGGCCTTTTCTGCTGCCTCGCGTTCCAGGTCGGCGCGGATCTCCTCCTCAGCCTCGCCCCGTTCGATGCGCAGTACCTCGCGCCGCACGCGGCGGGCGAATTCCGCTTCCTGTGCGCGCTGCGCCTCCTCTTCGGGGGTTATGGGGTCGAATTCGTGGTCGGGATACATGGCCGGGTCATCGTTTTACGGCGGCGCGCAGCTTCGCCGAGCGCGACCGGGGGTTGCGTTCCAGTTCTTCGTCCGAGGGGACGACCGCCTTGCGCGTGAGGATTTCGAACGGCGTGAGGGCGCGGCCGTAGAAATCCTTTTCCACCGCGCCCGCGAAATTGCCGCTGCGCAGGAAATTCTTTACCAGCCGGTCTTCGAGCGAGTGGTAGGAGATGACGACCAGCCGTCCGCCGGGGCGCAATACCCTGAGGCTCTGTTCGAGCGCCATCTTGAGTGCCTCCATCTCGCCGTTGACCTCGATGCGGAGTGCCTGGAAGAGCTTGGTCAGGAACTTCGACTCGTCTTTCTTCGGCGTGCAGGGACGGACGGCCTCGACCAGCTGCGCCGTGGTTTGAATCGGTGCCGTTTCCCGCGCCCGGACGATGCAGTTGGCGACCTTCCACGGGGTGTCCAGTTCGCCCCAGTCCCCCAGCAGCTGCGTCAGCGTCTGGGCCGGGTAGCTGTTGACGACCTTCGCCGCCGTCAGCCCGCCCCGCTGGTTCATGCGCATGTCCAGCGGCGCCTCGCCCCGGAACGAAAAACCCCGTTCCACGGCGTCGAAATGGTGCGACGAGACTCCCAGGTCGGCCAGTATGCCGTCTGCCTCGGTCACCCCGCGCAGCCTGAGGGCTCCGCGCAGGAACCGAAAATTGCTTTCGACGTAGTGGAACCGTCCGTCGGCGGGGGCGTTGGCGAGCGTGTCGCGATCCTGGTCGAAGGCATAGAGCCGCCCTTCGGGCCCCAGTTCTTCGAGGATACGGCGCGAGTGGCCGCCCCCGCCGAAAGTGAGGTCGACATAGGTGCCTGCGGGGTCGATGCCGAGCAGACCGACGGACTCTTTCAAAAGCACAGGTGTATGGTACTGAGACATATTCGTTGCCGATGAGGTCGATTTGGGTGTAAAGTTAGGGATTTTTCGAAAAACAATACCTATATTTGCGGATATAATTTTTTGAACATCCCTATGCCCAGAATAGATATCGGAGCGGTACTCGCCGAGAAAGCCCCGCGGTTGGCCCGCTGGGTTCCCGGGTTCGTCCTCCGCTGGCTCCGCCGTACGATCCATGAGCCGGAAATCAATTACATCCTCGAGCATTACTGGAACCTGCCGCCGCAGGAGTTCATCCGCGCCTGTTTCCGCGAATGGCAGGTGACCTATTCGGTCGAAGGGCTCGAAAAACTCGATCCCAAAGGCCGTTACCTCTTCGCCTCGAACCACCCGTTCGGGGGGATGGATGGCATGATGCTGGCCGACAAGCTGATCGACCGCTTCGGCGATGCGCGCGTGGTGGTCAACGACCTGCTGATGCACCTCGAACCCCTCCGCCCGCTGTGGATCCCGGTCAACAAGCACGGTTCGCAGAACAGCCTTTACGCCCGCAAGTTCGACGAGGAGTTCTTTGGCGAGCTGCCCATCCTCACCTTCCCCGCCGGGCTGTGCTCGCGCTGCATCGGGGGCGAGGTGACCGACCTGCCGTGGAAGACCAATTTCCTGAAGAAAGCCTATGCCTCGCAGCGCCAGATCGTGCCGGTGTTCGTCGAGGGGCGGTTGTCGAACTTCTTTTACCGCGTCGACCGTATCCGCCGGATGCTGGGCGTGAAATTCAATATCGAGATGCTGTGGTTGTCCGACGAGATGTTTTCGCAGAAGGGCAAGCATTTCCGCATCCTCGTGGGCGACCCCATCCCCGTCGCCGAGCTGCAACGCTACGGCGCCCTCCGCGACCAGGCGGACTACGTACGTAAAAAAGCGTATTTTTTGGAAAATATGCTCCTCCCGGCGGAAAATAACGGGTAAATCGGTATTTTTGTCCCAAGTTATGCAAGCACGAGAAATGGAACCTATCATACCTCCCGTCGACCGGGAATTGCTCCGCGCCGAGCTTACGCCCGAGCGCAAAGCGCGCGACACGAAGAAGGCCGGGAACGAGATCTATATCTTCCCGGCGTCGGAGTGCCCGGCGCTGATGCGTGAAATCGGACGGCTGCGCGAGATCGCGTTCCGCGGCGCCGGCGGCGGTACGGGCCGGGAGGTGGATATCGATGCCGAAGACCTGGCCGAGGACGGGTATTACCAGCTGATCGTCTGGGATCCGGCGGCCGGGGAGATCGTCGGAGGCTACCGTTTCATCATCTGTACGGACGAATATCCCCGCCACCTCTCGACCGAACACTATTTCCGTTTCAGCGACAAGTTTCGTCGCAGGTACCTGCCCCGCACCATCGAGCTGGGACGCTCGTTCGTGCAGCCCTCCTACCAGGCGCGCGGCAACGCCAAGAGCATCTATGCGCTGGATAACCTTTGGGACGGCCTCGGGGCGCTGATCGTGCTGGATCCGAATGCGAAATACCTTTTCGGCAAGGTGACGATGTATACGACCTACAAGGCCGTGGCGCGCAATGCGCTGATCTGGTTCCTGCGCCGCTATTTCCCCGACCGCGAGAACCTCGTGGAGGGCATACACCCGTTGAAGCTCGACCTGGACGACCCCTATTACGAACAGCTTTTCACGGGGCGTACCTATCAGGAGAACTACCGGATACTGATCCAGAAGATCCGCGAGTTCAACGAGAATATACCGCCGCTGATAAATGCCTATATGAACCTTTCGCCCACGATGCGGGTCTTCGATACGGTGTCGAACCCCGATTTCGGCGGCGTGGAGGAGACGGGCATCCTGGTGACCATACGCGATATTTATCCTGAAAAGCGCGAGCGCTATACCCGCTGGCTGGGTTGGCAGGCCGATCTGAAATACCGGCGGGAGTTATTCCGCGAGCACATCCGCGGGCATTTCGACCGGATCAAGAAGAAAAGAAACGGCTAACTCCTCGTTTTCAATGACAAAGCCGCACGGAGACAACCCGTGCGGCTTAAATTTTACTGTTATTTTCCGCGGGAACGCAGTAAAACGGGATTCGCGGCGTTTATATAGGCAGTATCATAAAACAATTCGCCTTATGAAAAAATTATTCCGGCTCTTCCTTTGCCTGGCGCTGTTTTCGGGCACCGCGGCGTGCAGTGATGACGAAGCATCGCAGAACCTGATCGTAATCAACGGCGGGGAACATTTCCTGTCGCTCGACGGACTGGCCCGCGCAGGCAAGATTTCCGTGCTGGCTCCCGCCCCGTGGCGTGTGACGAAGGCTGCGGGAGACACGTGGTTCACGCTTTCCGCGACCGAGGGCCCTGCGGGATATTCCGAGGTCGAACTGAGCCTCGACGAGAATCCGGGTGCCGCACGCAGCGCCCAGCTCGCCTTTGCATGCGGGGATGCGATCGTACCCTTCCGCCTGTCGCAGGGAGCCCTGTCGGCCGGCTATGACTCCCCCGATTATTATTTCTACGTGACGTTCGGGACGATGCCTACCCTGTATGCGGGCATTCACCTGCTCTCGCACGACAAGCCCAGCTACGTATTCTATTCGCGCTCCAGGACGTTCGACCCGGCGGAGTTCCCGGGGCGTGCCGAGGTTACGACCGCCGCAGACCGAACGGCCGATGCCACGCAGGCCGAAATGGAAGCAATGGCGCGCGAAATGAAGCGCCGTATCCTGGAGATCAACAGCGCCGACCCGACGGCCGTCTTCGGCCTCTATGTGGACGACCTCCGCTGCCGGATCGGTTACGACTGGTTCGTGGCGCAGGGGATCGACTCGGCACGGGTCAAGGTGAGTATGCTTTCCGACGGTACGGGAACTTATAACAATTTCTACAACTACTTCGGCGACGCGGCGACGGCCGAACAGAACTAGGATACCTATGCCGCCGAGGTAGAGGCACTCGACTGGAACCACGGCGGACGTTATCCCGAGACCCGTTCGCTGCCCGAGTTCGAAAGCTATACGTGGCCCTATTACCTTTCCACCCGCCCCGACTACCGGCTGGTGGTGCAGGACGGTTCGCTGCTGGAAAGTTCCTGTCCGTTCATCACCGAAAAGCTCGGGGAGATGGAGATCGAAAGTATCCAGCCTTATGAGATGCTTTCGGCGTTGCCCGAGTCCGCCCGTAAGCGGTTTTACGACATGGCGGGATTCGATTACGACGAATTCGCGGCCCTGTTCGACGCTTCCCCGAAAAAGAACCTGGTCATCATCGGTACCAGCCACGGGAGCGAGGAGAGCGCACGGCAACAGCGCGACTATGTCGCACGGATCGTGGAGCAGTACGGCGAGGGGTATGACATCTTCTTCAAGCCCCACCCCGCCGATACCTCGTCGGCCGGTTACGAGATCGAGTTCCCGGGGTTAACGCTGCTGCCCGGCCAAATGCCGTTCGAGATATTCGTGTGGGCGCTGATCGACCGCGTGGACATGATCGGCGGCTACCCCTCGACGGTGTTCCTGACGGTGCCCCTCGATAAAGTGCGGTTCATCTTCGCCGCGAATGCCGAGAGCATGGCGCGACCGCTCAACATTCTGTTCCGCGACGCGACGGACGTGGAATGGATGCAATAGGTGCCTTTAGGCAGTATATGGAAAAGCCGGGCTTCCTGCGAAGCCCGGCTTTTTCGTGGCCTTTTCGGAGCGGGTTTACCGCGACGCCGCCAGCGACGACGGGGTGACGCCCTCGGAGTTTTTCGCCCAGTCGCCGCGGGCGCGGAGCACTTGTTCGACGATGTCGCGCACGGCCCCTTCGCCGCCCCGGAAGACGTAACGCGAAGCCTCGATCACTTCGGCCGCGGCGTCGGCCGGGCAGACCGGGATGCCCACCTCGCGCATGCACTCCAAGTCGGGGATGTCGTCGCCCATGTAGATCGCGTGCGCGGGGTCGATGCCCTCGTCGGCGAAATATTCCCGCATGGCCGTGATTTTGTCCATGCAGTCGGTGTAGTAGCGGTTGATACCCAGCATCCGCAGGCGGTTTTCGAGCGTCTTGCCGCGTCCGCCGGTGATGATGCAGACCTTGTAGCCCATCTTGACGGCGTAGCCCAGCGCATAGCCGTCCTTGGCATTGTAGCGGCGGATGAAATCGCCGTCGAGCGTGGGGATGATGCCGCCGTCGGTCATCACGCCGTCCACGTCGAAGATAAACGCCTCGGTGCGGGCTATATCTTCTTTGAAATTTCCCATATGTTGTTACTTATTATCGAGTAGATGTTTTCGAGTCGGGGGGCGGCGGCGAGCAGTGCACGGTGGCGTGCCATCGTGGGCAGGTCGTTGCGCACGGCGGGGCCTGTCTGCACGTCGGCCGGGGAGGCGGCGTCGAGTGCCTTGGCGGCGGTCTCGGCCAGGAGCGGTTTGAGAACGTCGAAGGGCAGGCCCGCGCTGCGGACGATGCCTTCGCCGACGGCGTACATGTGGTTGACGAAGTTGCAGGCGAAAACCGCCGCGAGGTGCACCTTGGCGCGGCAGGCCGAGTCGGCCCACACCACCGTGTGCGAAAGACGGCGGGCGAAGGCTTCGAGTGCGGGACGCAGGGGGGAGTCATCGGTTTCGAGGAAGAGGGGGATTTGCGAAAAATCCACGCTGCGCCCTTTGGTGAAGGTTTGCAGCGGATAGAAGACGGCGCGGCGTGCATGGGCGGGAAGCGCATCGAGCGGCACGCTCCCCGCAGTATGGGCGACGACGGCTCCTGCAGGCAGGGGCAGCGCCGCGGCTACCTCCCCGACGGCCTTGTCGCTCACAGAGATCAGGTATATGTCCGCGTCGGCCAGCCGTGCCGGGTCTGCCGTCCACTGCGTTCCGGCGAGTGCGGCGACAGCCTCCCCCCGTGCGGCGTTGCGGGCGAACAACTGTACCAGTTGCAGGCCGCTTCGGGCGACGGCCTGCGCCAATGCTTCGGCAAGGTTTCCGCTGCCGACGATCACTACGCGTTCCAAAGGTCTCTCCATATCGTTTTACAGTAAATCCACCAGCCGGACGTTGTCCTGCGATTTGCGGGCGGTCTCTTTGAGCGTTTCCAGTTCCTGGTCGATGCGGGTCAGTTCGTCGCTCTGGGTCAGGTCGACGGTCGTTTGCCCCGATTTTTCGACCGCTTCGAGTATGCCGTAAACGGTCATTGACTGGGGGTCGTGCGCCGGGGCGAAGGCCACTTCGCGCTCGCCGTCGCCCGAGGGCACGGCGATCAGTTGTCCGGCCTGCACGAGCTGGTAAAGGATGTCGTTGACGATGCGCGTGGGCAGATCCAGTTGTGCCCGGATCTCGTCGGCCGGGGTGGCGCCGCCCTGGCCGCGGAAGTGCCGCACGACCGTGAGCATCACGGCCAGCAGGATCTTGCGCCGCTGGTCGTAGCTGATGAGGAGCGATTCGCGCTCTTCGCCGAAACGGGCGATGTTCTGGTAGGCGAACGACAATTCGCCGCCGAACAGCAGGATCTGCCACGAGGTCTGGAGCCAGATGAGCAACAGCGGCAGCGCTGCGAAACTGCCGTAGATGGCGTTGTAGGAGGTCATCCACCGCTGGATATAGAGATAACCCCACTGGAAAAGCAGGAAAAGCGTGCCGGCGACGATGCCCGCCATCAGGGCGCTCCTGAATTTGACCTTCGTATTGGGGATGATGATATACAGGATGGTGAACATGATCCAGATGATGACCATCGACGCCAGGTGCGAGAGCAGGGTGAAATACCAACTGCCGTCGAAGCCCAGCATCTGCTGGGCGTAGCTGCCGACGGCATTGGCGACGATCCACAACACAGGGACGATCATCACCACGGCGATGTAGTCGGTATACTGGCGGGTGAGGCTGCGTTCGACCTTGACCTCCCAGATGTTGTTGAAGGCGCTTTCGATCGAGCCGAAGACCCGGATCACCGCCCAGAAGAGCATGACCAGCGCCACGGCGGCCACCACGCCGCCCTGCGTACGGGCGAGCGCCTTTTCGGCGAACGTGACGATGTAGTCTACGATCTCGGGGTTCTGCGGGAAGAGGGCGTAGAGGTTTTCCACCAGCCCGTCGGCCAGCCCGAAACCCTTGACAACGGCGAAGACCACCGCGACGATCGGTACCAGCGACATCAGCGTGTAGAACGTGAGTGCCGCGCTGCGGACGATGGTGCCGTGTTCGAGCAGGCCCCGCGCCGTATAGAACAGCAGCCGGTATTGCTGCACGAGCCAGCGGATCACCGGGTTGCGCCATTCGCGGATGTCGCGCCGGAAGATCGTGTCCGTAAAATAGGTGAATATTTCGCTGATTTTCATAAGCCGTTTCCGTTCCCGTAACCCGGAGGCGCCGTGCCGAGGCCCGTGTGCCGTCGGGGCGGACGCTGTCCCAGTCGTGCAAATATAGCTATTCCAGCCGTACAACCCAAAAACCGCTCCCGATTTTCGTGAAGGCCAGCCGAACGTCGTTGCCGGCATGTACGCCCAGCCGCCGTCCCAGCTCTTCTGCGGCGAACGGGAAATCCCGTTTCATCAACTCCGCGCCGCGGCCTTTGAACGCGCGTTTCAGCCGCCGGGGGTCGTAGGGCTCGATACGTTCGATTGCGAATACTTTGCCAATTATCCCCTCTGGCCGCTCCGTGGCGAAACCATACCCGTTTTCGCTCCATATGTCGGCTTTGCCGCGCAGGTGCAGCCGTGCCAGCCGCGCTTTCTGCAACGCCACATCGGGTACCACGAGCCACCGGTAACGATCCGGTTCGAACGCCCCCGGGTGCGGGGGTGCGCCGGCTTGGGCGGGCGTTGCCGT
>OCQB01002796.1_pt1 | contig 11129 bp, 6 predicted proteins | sample 1538631 | NCBI WGS metagenome assembly OCQB01 (sample SAMN04571713, study PRJEB22368) | human gut metagenome | biome: human gut; material: stool | host: Homo sapiens | place: Luxembourg | collected 2012-10-19 | reverse complement strand
TCTTTTTGTTATTGCTTGCTGTTTCTGTTTAGCAGTTTCTAAATACAGTTATACTGATAAGTGTTATCGATTTGGAGTAGCCATTGATAAAAGCCGTTTGGTTCAATTCGTTGGATAATTACATAGATGACTTCTATTATCAAATCTATGTTAATAAGAAGGGAATTCCTCATAGCAGAGATGAAATCATCGTGGAGAGGCCTTATGGTAGGAATTGCAGTATGTATTCTTATTATTATCAGTAATACTGTTAACTGATATTTACACATAGTTATGTTCTCTCTAATTGCAGTAAAGTTGAGACAGGATATAGATGTAAAAATACATGCGAATCAGTTTGGTTCAAAATCGATAACAAAACTGAAGCGAAACTCTATGCTGATAAATGTGATCCCATCTTTCAAAAGAAGTATGCTGATGTGACGTGAGACTTGTAGAGAACAATAACTGTTTAGGAAGCATCATTGTAATATGACTACGGATCCTTTCTATTATGTAAAGGAACAAATCGGCAGAACATCCACTGAAACAATTGAGATGGGTACGAATTGAATCTCAGTCACTAAAACATAGAGGGAAAAGTTCCTATCGTTCCCAATAGATTCACAAAGGATAAGAAATGTGTATGGGAATGGGATGTCATCGGATTATGGTCCTTAGGTACTTGAAATGAAATGAGTTTTAGTCTTTAGTAAGTGTGATCGTCTTTTCTGTGATTATTGTAATTGCTCTCATTGTATTTCTCATTGGTATCATATTGGTTCAGAAACATCGTTCAACCAAACGAAAACGACTAGAGAATTCCTTAATTCGTAATAATGAGAATAGCATTTCATTTGTTTCTTTAAAACAGATTACAACTTGTTTAGTCTATCCAAAGTCTTCTTCATAATCTCAGAACGCTGTGTTTCCCTAGAATCAAAACCCAATCCTCCTCTTCGATGGCCCACAGTACCTGGCAATGGAACAGACGAATCCTCGTCTTGATGCTTTTTTAACCAACCGTCTTTGGCTAATAGCATCTGACCAACAGAAGGACCAGGTGCTGCTGAAGGAATAACAGAAGGTGGTTCTATAAATCCTGGAACAGTACTCTCAGTGGTTGCAAGAACTGAAGTGTATGAAACTGGTTGAATTGCAGGCTTGTTCGGATTACTAATGGCTGTACTACCAACCTTTCTCCTTCGTTCTTCTGCTCTATCCTTGTACTAATGATTATAGGATTCAATCATTTCTACATCCACCGATGGATCCTTATGATACTTTTCCCATTCATGGAGTTGTCTCTATGATCAATATCCAATCTATAGTTCACCCTATGGAGTCGAGACTCAGAAACATGCCTTTTGAATTGTGCTTCATCACGGAATTGTCGACCACAAATCTATCCTTATACTCGATTCACAATGATACGAAACAGGCAGGTGCACCGTTTCTAGTATGACCAGAGATCCGTTCAATTTGAGCTAATGAAGGAATAAACACTTCTTCCTTCTTTTCCATTCGCTTCTGTAGTACCTTTGTCTTCACTTCCATCGTAATAGCTTGTCCAGGACGCAATTGTTCACCTTCCACTTGAACAGATGATCGTTCCGTTTGAGGTTCTTCAGGTTGAGGAGGTAGAAGTTTGTCCAATGGAGTCGTGAATTTGATTTCCAGTTTGGCTGGAGTTGGTGTTGATTGGACTGTTGTAGGCGTAAACTGGAAATTCGTTGGGGTAGAGATCAGAGGCACTTTTTCCTCCTTCACAGGTTCAGGTGAATGCTTTGGTGGAATATGATAAGGTTTGGAAGGAGGAAAGGGGATGAATGGTATTAACTGATCATCTTTTCGTGTGTAGTAAGTACCAGTAATCGAATCAAGGTACTACAAGTGACACACTCTGTAGAGTCCTACCATCTGCTGAATGGAACAGAAGTAAAACTGTGAATTAGCTTCATACCAATATCCTGAAGCAGGGTCCAATGAATAACTATCTCATATTTGTTAAGAAATCATACCTCTCTTGTTGAAATGCTCGAGGAAATGGCCGTCCATCAGGAAGCTTCTCGTTAACTGGAGTCAATACTTCTTTCTGTAAAGGGAGGCGAGCTTGACTGGTTTTATCAAGAAGCGTTTGCTGAATGGCTTGAGACTCTTGATATGAAGGAAGTAAAATCGTTTGATAAGGGAGATACGAAGGGAATGAGTAGGTAGGCATGTAATAGGAAACAGGCTGAGGTACTGATGACATGGTGGGTTGTGGATGGATCATTGAATGTTGAACCTCTCTAAAATAAGACTATGATAATATGAGTACCGAATACAATATGGATTTGCATATCCAATGGTAACCTGATAACCATGAACACTGATATACCCATGCATGTTCACAATTTGCATAGCTCCTTCGATAGTCTCAAATTCAACGACACCATATCCACGGGAGAGTTTACTATAACTATCATGAAAAATATAGGCTGATTTGGTTGGAGCACAGTTATTAAACGACATCATAATCTAGATCTGATTGGAGGTTAACGTACTCACATCTGTCTCTGTTGCTGACAAGCACAGACACTTAATAAGTACAAAAACAGTGGGGGTTTTGGAGAATTCAAATAAGGCGCGATCTATATCGAGTGATTGTTCATTTCGAGTATTTTTGCATCCTTTACATTCCGAATGTCGATATGAATTAATTCCAAAACACTATATGACAATGGATGTCTGAAAATACTCGTTCACACACCCAATCATTTTTTCGATCCTGTCTTTGCTCTTTAGATGCATATTCAATGGTACATGACTGACCAAACAGAACTAAAGCTGGCCCAGTGCCGAATCCAGAACTCGATGCTATTGATCACCAGAATAACGCATAGGAAAACGATATTTCGTAATCACATTGGATGCATCCACAATCGAAGGAAACGAACAGAAGGCATATCCGCGATTTCTTCCCTTCTCCTACAGTTAAGGACCTACACAATGTCTACTTTATCAAATACCATCCGAACCGTCTTAATGCGATCTTCCCTTAATGCTTCCCAAATCTACACTTAAAACAGAAACAATTATATACCATCGCCTCTGTAACTTCGTAGTTGAGATTTCGTAGATAGAGAACGTTCGTTGGATTCTTTGGTTGTACCTTTCCTATTCGATCTCGATCTACTGATGATCTGTTATCATTCCACTTGGAATCCGTAGTTTCAACAATATTTGTCGCTGGAACGGAGAAATCACGACTTCGTTCTCGATAATCACTTCTACTTATTATGGTCCACCATGGCAAATGCCTTGAGTAATCTGAAGACCGAGAATCACCATGACGAGAATCATGTCTATCTCTTGAGTCACGACTTCTGCTGTGATGGTGTCGATCCTCACCATGACGGCCCATTTGCGTACGTCGATTTCAGGGTGTCTTATGACAGTTTATGAGGGTTTTGTTTGTTCAATAGTTTTCTTAAGAGTCGAATTATGAGTTGGAATCAACATTTATCGACTCTTACCAACTACTTTGAAAGTACTTTCACCGTATAAGTGTAATTCCTAGGAACGTGTCTAGCATCTTTTGAAACCCTCGATATCTCTCTGATTCACGATTTTATTCAGGATGGAACTACTATTGAATTGCTCCTAGCCTTTGCTAACGGAGAAGTCCATGCTATCGCTATTCAGGTTGTTATTGATGCTCAAAGTAGAACATGACTGTTATAAATGATTCCGCATAGATAATTGCGCATTGTTGCAGATTCTTCCTGCTTCTGACTTGGTTCGACCAATTATTCAGTGTGCTTTGTTTATCAATAAATCTAAAGGCTGTCTATCGGTTGATCAACGTTTGGGGTCTCAAATATGTGTAGTTAACTTAACCCATGACGATCTTATCGATTACACCGAGTATATGTCATTTTTAGAATTGACTATCTAGAGAAAAGGCAGATTCACAAGAATATGACAATCAGTCGGTCGATCCTGTGATCATTATGCGTTCTTACTTGAAATCCACATTAAATCCATTACTTGGATCTCTTCATAACCGAAACGATAACTCAGAATCATCAATTTTGAAGCGAGTTGCTGATTTGGATATGGCTCTTGTCCACTATGAGCAGAACCTTGACATTCCTGAGGTTCACTTAGTATATACACCTCTTCTGACAGAGGCAGCAGACCGATGTCGAGCTGCTGGACGTTTATTGACATCCACAGAACTAGGATGGGGAGAGAAACCCTCTTCCGATCTCTTAAATGGCTTTCTATCGATCAAAGGGCAATGGGCCCATGAAATACACAAACTTATCAGTCACACACGAGAGTTGAATCAAGGAACTACGATTCAAGAGATCAACTACTGGTCTGTACTACGTTCTTCTCTTGAAACTATCAGCCATGAGCTGGAGTCGTATGAAGTTCAGCTTCTCTTCTCTATCTTGAAAGACAATAACCTTGTGGTGTCTGCAGGAACATTTGAAGCCACAACTGGTCTACGTAGTCGATTGGAAGAGGCTGTGAGTAATGAGGAGTGGTTGAGTGGTCTTCCAATGAACAGTCTTTTGGCATGTAATGATTTCTCTCAAATGGAGATTGTGATTGAGAAGATTTTCACTCAGTTGAAGCGAGTAAAGAATGTGAAGGGATATCCTGTTTCTCGTACTGTAGATCTCGTGAATAGCATCAACAAGGATGTCCTTAAGCAGTGTATTACCATACTCAACGCATCCCACGCAATGCAGGAGGATTATGACGTTTTCTCCACATTAATTGGAGGGTGTTTGAGTGTGTTGAAACAGTGGGATAACCAGACAATTCCATTCTGGAGTTTTCTTCGTTCTAATAGTAAGATGGGACCAAAAACAGGAAACAAGCCTGTCAACTCCATTTCGATCCGATTTATTGACTTGCTTATTCCTCTAAAAGAACGATTAGAAATGATTCAGGCCTTCCGAAGCAATCATGAACGCTTTCTGGTAATTCTTCAGCAGATGTGTAAGACTGTCGAAGACAAGGCTCTGGTTAATCTAGTGCAAAGTGCCTATGAGCCATTTCGTCGTGTAGTTATTAGTGATTTGAGTGAGTCTGCTGCATCTGAATGGGTCTATTTGACCAAAGAGTATAATCGTGTTGTGGACCAGGTTGATCAGTCCATTGTTGAGACTATTCGAACACAATTGAGTGGAGTATCTTCAACTGAACAAATGTTTACTATCTTCCGTCGATTCACCAAGCTGTTCTTTCGACCTCATATTCAAGGTTTGTTTCTTTCTTTCGAATGATAATTAGCTTCCATTCAGCAGTATCAGTCAGGTTTATTGGATCAAGTCCGCAAGGATCTGGAACAATTGAATGATATGCTTCTTGGTGTCTCCTATCCTGATAGTGAAGCTGCTCGTCTTGCCCAATTGTATGATATTCCCAAGGTTGCAGGTGCTGTTATCTGGTCTCGTCAAATCGAGCATCAAGTGGATAAGCATCTTGAACGAGTGGAGATCCTACTGGGACCTGATTGGGAAAAGAACCAAGAAGGACGACGTTTGCGTCAATTGAGTGATTTACTGAAGAGTCGATTGGATGCCTCCTCTCAAGTAGACCGTTGGATTGAAAGTATCAAGAACACAATTGCTCGAGAGCCCTTCTCGTTACCAATCTTCACAATCACGAATAATCCAGCTACAGGCTATACATTAAGTCTAAACTATGATGAGGAGTATATGAGTCTCTTCAAGAATGTTCGTACATTGAATTGGTTGGGGTTCCGTCCTCCAGTGACAATTCGTGTTGCCAGTGATATTGTGAAGACATATTATTCAAGGGCTGTGAGTATTCGGAGTTCATTAAGATCTTATTTACGATTGGTTCAGCAAACAGATAAACAGGTCTTGGAGTTGGCTACTGAATCTCATCAAGCTGTACGGAATTTGATTGGACAAGCAATTCGAGATCATATGACGTGGCAAAGTCAAAAACTGAAGGATTTCACCTCTTCGTTTACCAATGCTGTGTTTACAATGCAAGATCGTGTTCATGAGATAGCTAAGCAAGTTGATTTGTTGAATTCCTATAAGCTGGATCTTCAGCGTTGTCCTTATGATAATGTTACGTTTGTTCAGATTATGACACAGTTGCAGGGAGTGCTGGATGAATTGACAAACTTGAAGTGCAGTAATATGGACTTTTTTATCAGTTCTGTGGATGAAGAGATTGAATCCATCTTAGCAGAACGTATGAATGGAGCATTGAAGACTTGGCTCATTGCTTTCAAGCGACGTCAACGAGAGGAGACTTGTGATGCTATCCGTGAAGAGGATTTGATTGCAGAAGAGCGAGAATCTGTTTCTGAGATAAGTGTTTATGATGGTGTGATGAGTGTTACATGTGAACATCATATGAAAGTGATTAATCATTCACTTGTATTGTCTCCACCTACTGCAGATACCAAGAAGAAATGGATCGATTCCCTTCTCTTTGTGATCAGTACTGTTACAACTCTTTCTCGTCCCAAGCATCTCAGTGACTTATTTGTATCGATCACTAACTCTACAGAGGATCGAACATATTCAACACTTACTGCTCAAGTTCAACGAGAGTTGTTGATGGAAGGATTCAGTGTTATCGAGCAACTCACTGGAAGTCTCCGCAAGTGTGTGAATGCTTGGACTAGCAACCAAGCCATATGGCGTTTGAATACACATGATATTACGGAGAAGCTTGGGAACAATGTTCAGTTGTGGCAGACTCTCTTAGTATCGCTTATGAATTCTAAGGCTGATCTCGAGAATGAGAGTACGGATCGATTAATTGGTTGTGTGCGTGTGAGTCTTGAGGAGATGCAATCTTCGCTGCTCTCTCGTTATGATGCTCTTCATAAGGAACTCCTTGGTGCTTTTGCCTCTCTTGTTCAAGAACAATCCACTGCTTTCATTCAACAACTTCATGAAGCACGAGATCTTCTTGAGAAATTCTCTGTGAACACTTCAACTCATGAGGCGATTAACTTGATACTGGTCTCTCGTGATGTCGCTCATAGTCTGCCTCTCTGGAAACAACAGCGTGATTCTCTGATTGCATCCCAAGATCTATTAACGAAACAGGAATACGTCTATCCTGCTGGATGGGTGTTTGTGGATCAGATTGAGAATGATTGGGAGAGTGTGAAGCAGATCCTCTCGCGTCGTCAAGATAGTATCAAGGCCTCTCAAGAGCAGTTGAAGAAGAACATTCTGGCCGAAGATGCGAAGATCTCCCATTCAATTGCAGATCTCACGCATCTGTGGGAGCAGAAAAAGCCTCTTGACGGCAGCCTGTCCGTAAAGGATGCATTGAGTCTGCTTGATGAATTCCAGAGCAAGATGGAGTCACTGGTAGGCAAGTGGGAGAAGGTGAACAAGGGACGTGATGCTCTGGGATTGGATGTCCGTCTCCAGAATCCACTCGAGTTGCTGCAGACGGAGCTTTTGGGACTGAAAGAGGCTTGGACAGCAGTAGACGAGTTCTGGAAGCGGATGGATGTCGTGGGTGAAACCTTGTGGTCTGCAGTTGATCCAAAGAAGATGAATCAGGAGTTGGGTGTCATTGAGAAGGATCTTGAAAGCGTTAACTCCCGTGTGAGGCAATACGGATGTTTCACGCAACTCCAGGCAACACTGCGGTCCCACCGAAAGGATTTCCGTCTGTTACAGGAGCTCAAGGACTCAACTCTGAAGGAACGTCATTGGGTTACTCTACTTTCGATTTTGGGAGTGACAACACCATTCGAGTTCCTTCGTATCAAGGATTTCTGGACTCCTGCGTTTAAGACACAAGAGGTGAAGATTCGTGAAGTATTGAATGTGTCGCAAGGAGAATTGGCTCTTGAAGAGTTCCTAAAACAGCTCCGCGAGTTCTGGGGCAGTTATCAGCTGGAACTTGTCACATATCAACAGCGCTGTAAGCTTATTCGTGGCTGGGAAACTCTCTTTGGGAAGCTGGATGAACACATCTCTGCTCTCACTTCGATGAAGCAATCGCCTTATTTCAAGGTTTTCGCTGAGGAGGCTTTGTCATGGGAAACAAAGATCACTCACATGCGTGTACTGTTTGATACGTGGATTGATGTCCAACGACGATGGGTGTATTTGGAAGGTATTTTCTTAGGAGGTGCTGACATCATCCAACAGTTACCACAAGATTACAATCGGTTCAAGACAATTGATACAGATTTCATTGGTCTGATGAGAAGAGTTGCAGCTCAGCCTCGAGTCCTTGACGTGTATAATCTGCCAAACATTCAGCGTACCCTCGAAAGACTCTCCCAGCAGCTAAACAAGATCCAGAAGGCTCTCGGTGAATTCCTGGAGAAGCAACGTCAACTCTTCTCTCGTTTCTATTTCGTTGGAGATGAAGACTTGCTTGAGATTCTTGGAAACAGCAAAGATCCTGTGAAGGTCCAGCGTCATCTCAATAAGATGTTTGCTGGAATCAATGCCTTGGAATCAGAACCAATCAGTGATCATGGATGTCGATTGACTGCAATGGTAAGCAAAGAAGGTGAAGTGGTTCCATTGGTGAAACCTGTGGAAATCACGGAGGATTCTTCTGTGGTATCATGGCTCTCGTGTGTGGAAACCGTTATGCAGGAGACTCTGGCATTACTGCTCCAACAGGCTGTTACAGCCAATCTCTCTCTTAATATCCAGTCTCCTGAATTTGTGGAATGGATAAAGTCATATCCTTCTCAGATTATCATTCTTTCAACCCAAGTGGTTTGGTGTAAGCGTGTGGAGACGAGTCTTCAGTCATCTCATTGTTCCCAATTGCTTGCCGATGTGATCAAGAGCCTGGATGAGGTGCTTCAGATTCTAGCAGGGTTGGTAGCTCATCCACTTCCAACTGATGTGCGTAAGAAGTATGAACAGTTGATCACTGAATATGTGTATGAGAAAGGAACCACTGAGACTCTTCTCCAGAATGATGTTCACAATCCATCAGACTTTAAGTGGCAAGGAAGACTGCGTGCATATTACAATGATGAAGAACCAGAATTGCTCAAGAAGCTTACAATTTGTATTGCTGATGCTTCGTTTTATTATGGCTACGAGTATTTGGGTGTTTGTGAGCGACTCGTACAGACTCCTCTCACAGATCGATGTTTCTTAACTCTTACACAAGCCTTAACTATGGGTCTGGGAGGAAATCCATTTGGTCCTGCGGGAACAGGCAAGACAGAGTCGGTGAAGATGTTGGCGTCGCTTCTCGGTCGTTTCTGCCTTGTCTTCAATTGTGATGAAGCATTTGATTTCCAAGCAATGGGTCGTATCTTCCGTGGTTTGTGCCAAGTTGGTGCCTGGGGATGTTTTGATGAGTTCAATCGACTGGAAGAGCGCATTCTGTCAGCTGTTTCTCAACAAATTTGGACCATTCAGACCGGTCTACGTGACCAGAAGAAAGAAATCCGTCTGCTAGATCAGCCTGTAGCTCTTCATCCCAATGTTGGTATCTTCGTGACCATGAATCTTGGTTATGCGGGTCGTAGCAATCTTCCTGATAACTTGAAGCAACTATTCCGAAGTATTGCTATGATCCAACCGGATTGGGAGACAATTGCTCAAGTGATGCTGTTCTCTCAAGGATTCTGCTCTTCAGAAGAACTTGCTGGCAAAATTGTTCTTCTATTCTCGCTCTGTCACGATCAGTTGTCGGCGCAGGCGCACTATGACTTTGGATTGCGTGCCTTGAAGAGTGTTGTAGTGAGTGCTGGAAACTTAAAACGCAGTGAATATGAAAAGAACCAACAGAATGAGTTGTTATCTCTTTCTACTTCCCAAGAGGCGGAATTCGAACGTGATGTGTTGTTACGAAGTGTATGTGATACTGTGGTTCCTAAGTTGGTTGCCGAGGATCTTCCTCTACTCCAGTCTCTACTTAGTAGTGTCTTCACAGGTGCTTCTGTGAAGCAGATTGAAGCATTACAGCTTCGAGCAATGCTAAAGGAAGTATGCCAAGCTCATAATCTACGTCCTACAGACAGCTTCATTGAAAAAGCTCTTCAGTTGTATCAAGTTCAAGAGATTCGTCATGGTGTGATGTTAGTAGGTCCTTCAGGCAGTGGCAAGTCATCAATTCTTCGTTGTCTGTTGGAAGCTATGGAGCGATTGGATGGCCAGCAAGGAAGTATTTACACAATTGATCCGAAAGCTATTACGAAGGAACAGCTCTTTGGTTCTCTTGACAATACGACTACTGAGTGGACAGATGGAATTTTCACTCGCATTATTCGTCAGATTTATAATGATGTCCGTGGTGAGAGTTCTCGAAGACATTGGATTGTGTTTGATGGGGATGTAGATCCAGAATGGGCAGAGAATCTGAACTCAGTATTGGATGACAACAAATTGTTGACACTACCAACAGGTGACCGTCTTTTGTTGCCTACAAATGTTCGTATTCTATTTGAGGTTGAGAACCTTCGATATGCCACACCTGCTTCTGTCAGTCGTTGTGGTACTGTATGGTTCAGTCAAGATACGGTTACTCCTGCAGATATGTTTGCTCATACTCTCATGCAGTTGCGCACAGAGCCAATCTCTCATGAAATCAATACAACACATCTTCTGGAGTTGCAGAATGCTATTGCTGATCTTGTGGCTCCATTTGCTGAAGAGCATGGTCTGTTGGAACAATGTGTGGTTTGGTCTCTTTCACATGATCATATCATGGAGACAACAGTTCCTCAGTTGATTGGAAGCTTCTCAAGTCTGTTACAGCAAATGGTTCTGGATGTATTGGATTACAACATGGAACATCTCGAGGCTCCGATGACTGGAGATCACTTCAGTTCCTTCGTGATTAACTCGATGTTAGAAGCTGCTTTGTGGGGTTTCGGTGGGTCGTTATTGGGAAAAGATATGCTGGAATTGTGTGATATGATTCGTGCTTCCTCGATGATTGGCCTGCCCGCTCAGAATGCTCCTCTTACAAACTTTTATGTGGATATTCGAGATGGTCAGTGGTATGAATGGCAGAAATGTGTACCCAAGGTCGAGATAGATATGAAGACTGTTTTGGATACTTCAGTAGTGATTCCTACGGTGGATACTATTCGCAATCAGCATATCATGAGAGCCTATCTCAATACACGTCGACCTGTCATTCTATGTGGTCCA
>OCQB01002793.1_pt1 | contig 11161 bp, 10 predicted proteins | sample 1538631 | NCBI WGS metagenome assembly OCQB01 (sample SAMN04571713, study PRJEB22368) | human gut metagenome | biome: human gut; material: stool | host: Homo sapiens | place: Luxembourg | collected 2012-10-19 | reverse complement strand
CCAGCCGTAGAATCAGCATGATGGCTTACAACATCGCATCCCATATCTATAAGGGACTTCGTTGCCTGTCCTTCTAATGCAGGATCATACCACTTATTAAGATAAGTTGCATTTACCTGTATTTTTTCATTTACGCTTTTAGCTACTAAATAGTAGGCATCTAATCCGTTATTAACTTCCGTATAATCCATGGCACACACATAACCGATTTTGTTTGTTTTAGTAGTTAAACCTGCTACCACTCCTGATAAATACCTAACCTGTGCAATATCACCAAAATAATTATGCACATTTTTTAATCCACTTGACTTTGCCTTTACTCCGCTAAAATGGCAAAAAACAACACTTGGATATTCAAAAGCTACTTCTAACAGATAATCCTCATGACCATGGGACGTTGAAAAAATAATCTGACACCCATCTTCTGCTAACTCCCTAAATGCTGTTGCTGCCTGTGCCGTATCCGGCACATTATATTTATTTATAATTTGTGATTTATCAATTCCCAGCTCCTCAGCCATTTTCCATGCTGCTTTATCATGGTTATATGTATACCCCTGATCACTTGGGTCTGAATAATGCACAAATCCTATTTTCAAATCCTTTTTATCTATTTTGGTTCCCTCTTTTACTCCTGTTACCTGACTTCCTGAACACCCTGTAAAAATAACTGAAATTAACATAAATATAAAAAGTAAAACACAAATTTTTTTCATATATGCCTCCTAACTCTTAAATCAGAAGTATGCATAAAAGGGGTCAGTGCACCATTACACGACCCCTTTGCCTTTTAATAAAATTCTAATTTTTATTTTGTCTGACTTGTCCAATCTTCAAGAAGTTCCTCTGAATCCACAACAAGTCCTAAATGAAGAGAAATAATCCTTAAGGCTGCTTCTTCAAGATGCTCGCTGCCTCTTGTTAAATCTCTTGGAACAACTATTCTGAAATCTCTGTTTGCTCCATCAAAAGCTGTGTTTAATACGCAACAATCTGTCATACAACCTGTAAGAACAATTCTTTTTATTCCCATGTTCCTAAGCAACATTTCAAGGTCTGTCGGATAAAATGCACTAAGTCTCTTCTTTGTACTTACAATTAAATCTTCATCATGAACATCAATAGAAAATTTATTCCACTTTGTTCCCTCAATGGCATGTTCTGCAATATTTGGTATCTCCCCTACAGTTATAGGAAATACCAGTCTCCATGCTGATGGATTCAATTTTTCATCTACACCACCTTTTCTTAAAACTGATCTCACATGAATAATTGGTATATCAAGTTTGCGACATTTATCCATAAATTCATTAAGAGGTTTAATTATCTGTCTTCCCCTAGGTGACGGACACGGACAATCCGGATCCTCTGATAAATGACCTTCATGCATATCTATTGTTATAACTGCTGTTCCTTCTTTTTCAAGAAAAATATCATGTATATTTTCCGGTACTTCTTTTCTTACATTATCAAAATAAGCCTGCATAATCCTAATCTCCTTTTTAATCTATATTCTAATTACTGTTCTGTTTTTTCAAAAAATGGTCTTAATAATGAATTGTTTAATAAATTCAAAACAATTAACAATATAATACCAACTAACATTGGCTGTGTAACAATACTCTGCACTGCTGACGGGAGCATTGAAGTAAAGCTTTCAGGTAAAAACATACATCCGATAGCTATAATATAAGGAACAGATGCTGTAATTACATTCATATCATCCCAAGCCACATCCTTCAAATGCTGTACTCCGCTAAATGCAATCATACCAAATAAGATTACTGTTGCTCCATTTAAAACCGGTGAAGGAATTACTGCAATAAGCATGCCCAGTTTTGGGAAGAAGCCAAGTAATATAGCTATAATACCCATTGCTAAAGTTGCGAAACGGCTTCCCACTCCTGTTGCTCTTATAATTCCGACATTCTCCGGATAAGTAGTTGTTGGACATCCGCCGACTACTGTTCCTAAAATATTTCCTACAGCCAGTCCGAATATACCGCCATTGGCTCTATGTTCGTCAACCTGCTGTTCATCCCATCCTGCAATAAGGCTATACATACCAAGTGCTTCTGAAACTGAATGGAGGTAAGCCAAAAGCATCAGTATTACTACCCCAACATTTACCTTAAAGCCGTATGGCATAATCTTTGGAAGTCCAACAATTTTTGCCTGTGCCACGGAACTAAAATCTATGCCTGCTACAACTGCATAAAATATAGTTCCTACTATGATTGCCCAAAGAAGTGCACCTCTTTTCATTAGTCCCTTTTTGCCAAAAAGCATAAATCCTGCTGCAACAACGATTGTTATAAACGCTGCTGCCAAATTAACCCACGGATATGTATCCGTTCCTTCTGTTCCAAAACATCCCGGAATTGCAATTTCTGCAAGCTGTGTACCTATTATCAGCATTAATGTTCCAAAAACAAGGGGTGATGTAAGAACCTTTGTTAATTTTCCTATTACACCAATTATACCTGCTATAAGCATTGAACCGTAAGCAGTTCCCAATCCATAAGCTGCTCCTGTTGTAAGTATGGCTGACATAAATACTGCTGTAGGACCATGCACTGCAGGTAGTTTTAAAATAAAAATGGACTGAAGTATGGTTACCAAACCTGCCGTAATGAAACATGACTGTACCATATATCCTATATCTGCGGAATTAAGTCCACAGGCAGAACCGATAATTGCAAGTAAAAAAGTAATTCCCATAAGATGCTGTATTGCAAATAATAGTAGTTCACCAATTGACATTTTTTCGTCAATTCCTACCGTTAAAGGTGATTTTTCTTTTTCCATATTTGTCATCTCCTCATATGTATCATTGATATTTTCCAGTTAACATTTCACTTTAGTATTAAGATGCTGCCGGCAATGCTTATCCTAAATACTATTCGAAATAAAAAAAGAGACAACTCAATCATTTTCAAATGACTCCGTTGTCTCCTGATAGAACAAATATTACTATTTTAGCGATTAATTATCAATATACAAAATGCACATTGTTTGTGTTTTCTTAGTGTGCAATTTGCACCTTTAATTACTATTTAAAAACAAATCATATATTTTTACTGCATTAAATATCTGATTACATGTATCTGCATCTTTCAATGAACATTCCAGTAATTCCTCTATTTTTTCAATGCGCTTAATCATTGTATTTCTGTGAATATACAAAGACTGAGCTGTCTGTGTCACATTTAATCCGTTTTCAAGATATTCCCTTAAGGTATCTAAAAGGCTCTGATTATATCTTCTGTCATATTCCATAACGGGAAATATATAATTTTCTACAAATTCATTTATTCTTTCCTTATCATCTATATAAAACAGCAGCTGGTATATCCCCAACTCTTTATAGTAGAACACACCTTTTTTCTGTATGGCTTTAACAGTTGTTTTTGCCTGTTGATAACTTTTCATCAGTTCCTGTGACTGATGTTCCAAAACCTCTTTCATGTTTTCTCCTGAAGCACAGTCACCATTTTTGACCTTGTGAGTAACTTTTCCAATTCCCATTTGCATTTGAATATCAGCAAATTGTTTATTAAAAGTGTAATATATGGTTTTAATTGTATCTACAATTTTCTTTTCATTCATATCAGAAACTGAAATAATAAACGTTTGCCTGTTATACTTGTTGAGATAATTTATTTCTTCAAAATATCCCATAAAGCTTTGCATCATTTCTGTCATAATGCGTTCACTATAGTAAACACCTTTTCCGTTTTTAGAGCTTTTTCCCTTAAAATCGTACTTAATCGTAACTACAACTTTCCTGTCTAACAAATTATATTTTTCAAAATATTTTACGTATAAAGGATCTTCTATATTAATTTCCCCTGCAAGGAGCCTTTCAAGAAATTCATTGTGCATTCTCTCTTCTAACCTGTCATTAGCCACTACCATGGAAATACTTCCAATCACCTCAAAAAGTTTTGTTTCCCAAGGTGCTGTAAATAGTGCTAAATGTCTGTCTGATGCTACCTTAATCACTGAATCGGGAATGCTTTTTATATGCTTAGGATGTAACAGCATAATTATACATGCCGCCTGTCCCTGAGCAGCCTCTACTACAATATTAGTGAGGAATTCTTCGGAAATTTTCAATCCAACTCCAGTCATAAGAATTACATCCCCACCAACAAGCCACTCACTAATGCTGGTAGTTTGAGCTATATTAGGCCATGACACACTTCGGTTAAGTCCGCTTTCTCCACTTACCAGTTTGAACTCTTTAAATGATTTAAGTTTTAGCAAATCCTTTACATATATCATTTTATATTCTCACCTCATAAAATGTTTTAAACTATAGTATCTACTGAAAATCAAGTTCCACAGGACAGTGATCTGACCCCATTATTTCCGTATGAATTTTGGCATCCTTCATTCGTTCCTTTAAATCCTCAGACACAAGGAAATAATCTATACGCCATCCTGCGTTCTTTTCCCTTGCCTTAAATCTGTATGACCACCAGCTGTACACCGACTCCAAATCGGGATAAAAATATCTGAAGCTGTCCACAAATCCACTGTCTAACAACTCAGTCATTTTTTCTCTTTCTTCATCAGTAAATCCGGCATTTTTCCTGTTTGTCTTTGGATTTTTCAAATCAATTTCATTGTGTGCCACATTCATGTCTCCACAGACAATTACCCCTTTTTTCTCTGCAAGACTATTTAAATATCTTCTAAAATCATCTTCCCATTTCATTCTGTAATCAAGTCTTGCCAACTCATTTTGAGAATTAGGAGTATAAACAGTAACCAGATAAAAATCCTGATATTCTAATGTAATTACCCTGCCTTCTAAATCATGTTCTTCTATATTAATGCCATAAGAAACAGAAACCGATTCATGCTTTGTAAATATTGCAGTTCCTGAATATCCCTTTTTAACTGCATAATTCCAATACTGATAATATCCCGGTAACTGAAGGTCAATCTGCCCTTTCTGCAACTTAGTTTCCTGAAGGCAGAAAAAGTCTGCATCTAACTTTTCAAAATCCTCCATAAAGTTTTTCCCTACACAGGCTCTTAACCCGTTTACATTCCATGATATAAATTTCATAATATAATCTGCCTTTCCATAAGAAAATTGTTTTGTTATTCCACCTGCTTTATTTTAATTTAAATTTCATAAATACCGGCTGATGGTCTGAATATAAAAATCCGTTATCCTTAACTGTATAATCCGTCATTTCCACATTATCCGAAATAATAAATCCATCTAATATACAGGTAAAAGTTTTTCCCGGAATATATTCTGTATCATCATTTCTGTTAGAATCTGCCAGACTGTCGTACTTTTCCTTTGATAGCTGATCCATGGCAAATGAAAGACCTTCCGGCATTTTGCTTCTTGGAAATGGATATGCCCAGCTTTCATATTCAACGCTGTCATCCTCTGCTAATTTTAAGTCATGATTAAAATCACCGCCACAAATAACATAATTTCCTTTATCCATTTCAGACTTCATATCCTGAAAAAGCATGGAGGTTTGAGCCTCTCTTATTTCATCACTGTTTCCATATGCAGACATGTGAACACCGTAAATAATTAATTCCTTTCCGTTTTCCACCGGCACTCTGCTTACGCTGTAACATCTGTCTAAATCCAACAATTTAGAAAATGATGTGGAAATAGGAAAGCTTCTTCTTAGGGCAGAGGTTATCTCGTACTTTGAGTAAACACTAATACCGGAATATGATTTTCCAATAGGTTCATTGAAAGGATAAAATAAATATGCAGAATCATAGTTTACTGCGAAATTCTGAAAAAATCCCTGAAACTTTTTATTAATAAGATTTTCCTGATTTACGTGATAACTTCTGGTGGAATCCCTGTCAACTTCCTCAAAAATCATAAAATCAGGATTTTCACTTTTGGCATAATCTGCTGCTCCATTAATGGCATCTATACCTGACTGCTTGCTAAAGCATCTGGAATACTTGCCTCCATCCATAAAGAAACTGTAATCCGGAGTATATGCACCAAATCCCACATTATAAGTACCTGCTGTATATTCCACTCCTGTCTTAACCTTGCTTCCTTCCGTGGCATTTAATGAATTGATTTCAATAGGCTGCTTATCCTTAATTCTGTGATAGGTTCCAAATACATATAGAACATACACAATCACCACCAACAAAAATGCCGCAATAACAGACAACAGAGTTACTACTATTTTCTTTTTAACTGACAATTTTTTCTTCATTTGTATGTTGCTCCTTTAGGCTATAAATATTTTCACTGTTATTATAAATGAATTTAATATGAGGTTAGTATAACATATTAGGAGGCGGGGAAGCAAACATGTCAGCAGATTTCTATACTTCTTGATTTTCTGCAACAACCAGACCATCATCATTCTCTTTTACATTCATAATATCCTCAACTTCCGCTAAATTTTCCTCACATGTATCCGCTAATGCTTCACAATCTATGTTACTTTCCTGTGCTTTGAGCATACTACGGTTTATCTCCCTGTATTTTTCCGTAAATTCCCTTGGTGCATTCTGTATAATGTCATTTATCCTTTTCTGTGCCTTAACATAAGATACATTTCTCTCATATACATTTATGTCTTCCCTGTTTTTCTCTCCTTTCCAATATTCCACATTTGCTCCACCTGCAAATCCCTCATATTTTTGTATTGCATGTTGCAGTTCATGGAGAATTGTTCTTTTAGCTCCATCTGCATTATTTTTTTACTCTTTATTAATAAAAATTGTATTTTTTAATCCATCATAATAACCATAATAACCACTCTTTTTATTATTCATACTGAAAAATTCCAGTTTAACATCTCTAAGAAATGGATACTGTTTAAACATTTCGTCATGCTTCACATAACCTCCAACAGTATTTCCACCATTTTTGAATTTTGATATAACAGAAAGTACTTTTTCTAACTGACCAAACTCTTCCCATTCTTCCTTTGAAAAGGTACCGCTTCCCAATATCTTTTCTGTCAATTCCTCATAACGTCTGTAGTCCTGATTATTCTTCAGGCTTAAATGACCTCTTCTATTAAATGTCATCTTAGAGTCATCTATCTCATACCTCCATCTATTATCAATTCCACGAAACCAGCCTGTTCTCTTAAATATTTCTTCAAAAGATTTACCCTCTTTTTCCATCTTCTCTGCATTTTCCAGCTCCTCAAGATTAGCTTCTGCTGCTTTTCTTCCGGCATATGAATTTAGAATATTATTGTCATTCTTATTATTTTGAGATATACTACTCTTAGAAGGAGTAATGTTCTTAAGCGACTTTCCATCATTGGATAACGGCTTATTATTACTCCTTCTTTCTTTTATTGTAATCAGTCTTAAATTAATAACATCATACAAATATAACTTTTTACCATTGTTACCAATGATTATTTCTGCAGTGTAATCACTATTTCCTATTCTTAAGTTAACATTTCCTCTGGCAAAATCTTTTAACCCATCTTTTCTGCTATGGTTTGGTTCTTCATTCACATAATTATCTGAAGTTTTCAAAATTTCATCAATATTGTTAAACATTATTGCAACTCCCGCAAATCCACATTGTTAGAATTTCGTCCTCCATATGAATACAAAATGCTGCTGTCTTGTTTTAAGATGTCATTGTCTTTTTCATTATTTTGAAATCTACTCTCATTAAAGGAGTCTTTTAGGGGCACATTTACGGATGTCTGGTCAGGGTTATTTTTAGCATTAGCTACCACTAAGGCTCCTTTTTTATCCATAAACGCAGTAACAATATTATGACTTTTTTATCATCTATGTTGACTTCACTAACTTTTTTTAATAAACTCAGTATTTAAGGAGCACTTGGTACTTCAGGAGAAGATACTTTTGTATCGAGGGACCTGATCGATGATGTATCAATCGCTCCTTCTTTTACACAGTACACTTCATAAAGCTCCAATGCATTATTCGATTCACTTACCCTTATTGATGCCCCAATCAAATACTTTCCTTTATTTTTTCTTCTGTTACTTCTGATGCATCTCTAAGCATATTGTTTTGCGATAACTTAATTCTTCCAAGTGCTAAAATGCTCTTTTGATACATAATCGTCAAATAAATCTGTTATGCTATTCATGTATCCTCCTTTCTTTTTGTGATTATTTTTCGAAAAAACAATCATAAGAGAATAAGGAGAAAAAGAAATTGGTAGATTAAACTACTAACTCAATACCGGCTAGTATTCTCTTTAGTTATTTGTTCTGTTCAATAAATTCCGTCATCATTCTTGTTATCTGACTTGCTTTACTTACTCCAAGTCTGTCACAAGTTTCAGCAAATGCATCCGTCACATCCTTTTTTAACTTGTAGGTCTTAGCAACATATCCTGCCTTTGCATTCCATTTTTGAGATGCGATTGTCTGACCGTTTGGCTTTCCCTTTGGCATTTTACTCTTCTCCTTTCCTAATCATGTATTCTAATGCAATGATTAAAGCTATGCCTATAATATTTGCTATAACTCCTATACTTGTAATAATATCAAGTCCATTGTTTATAGCTATATAGCCTAATACTGCAAAAGACATAAGATTTGACAAAAATAAACTCTGTTTCATAGATTTTTTAAAAAATGATTTAAAATAGCGATAAGTAGTGAAATTTACCCGCCGCTTGTACTTATTTAAAGAATGTCAAATATATCAGGCATACCATTGTGATAATGGCTTGAGCAATACCGATTATCACCTGGCTTTCTTTGTATAAGTGTTTTTTCTTTTTCTAGCCATTACTTAATTATTAATGTACTATTTTTCTCTAATTTCTGCCCTTAGATTTAAGTAACATCCACAGAAGTATCCCCATCCATCAGCAGTATGTCTACCGTCATCATTTAAACACTAACTTTCCCAACCTATCAGCATAACCACAATGCTATTGTTGCAACATCTCTGCATACAATCATAGCTCCGTCATCATCACGCTCACTGGATACTGCAAATATTTTACAATAACTTGATTCTTTCAGGCACTAAAATCCTCATATATCAAACAAGCGTTTATTATTCGATTTATGATAACTTAAGGTTCTCAAGCATAGATGCTCGGTCAGTACGCCCGAGCGAAGTTTTACACTCTTACAAAATTACAAGGTTCTATCTACACTAGTAGAAATTATTTAAAGTTACTCAACCTTGATGCTACTATCAGTTGATACAGTATCTACAACAGTAGAAATTATTTAAGGTTACTCAACTAATCGAAAAACAGATACCCAATTTTATCTACAACAGTAGAAATTATTTAAGGTTACTCAACAGGCGTAATAAACACATTCCAAGGACATCTACAACAGTAGAAATTATTTAAGGTTACTCAACAGGTTGAAGAACCATTGGAACTTATCTACAACAGTAGAAATTATTTAAGGTTACTCAACTATAACCCTTTCTTCTCCGGCATAAGATCTACAACAGTAGAAATTATTTAAGGTTACTCAACTTTTGATTTTTCCCCTCACAAGTTGTAATCTATAACAGTAGAAATTATTTAAGGTTACTCAACGAGGAAGGATATAAATGGAGAGCTTTTTGATCTACAACAGTAGAAATTATTTAAGGTTACTCAACAGTATACTCGCCCTCATTAAGTCCATATCTACAACAGTAGAAATTATTTAAGGTTACTCAACGACAGTTGGAATTGATTATACTCAAAAATCTACAACAGTAGAAATTATTTAAGGTTACTCAACAAAAGAGGCACAAAAAAGGCGAATACCATCTACAACAGTAGAAATTATTTAAGGTTACTCAACAAAAGAAGATGAAGAAGAAATTAGTTATCTACAACAGTAGAAATTATTTAAGGTTACTCAACAAACAAACTGTGTTAATCTATAGATAATCTACAACAGTAGAAATTATTTAAGGTTACTCAACACTATATTCATTTGGAGACGGGTTAATCTACAACAGTAGAAATTATTTAAGGTTACTCAACATATCAAGAGGGGTGGTTTACTGAAAATCTACAACAGTAGAAATTATTTAAGGTTACTCAACTTGCTATGTTAAATCAACAGACGGTATCTACAACAGTAGAAATTATTTAAGGTTACTCAACATTTAATTATATAAAATCTGCACACCCTATCTACAACAGTAGAAATTATTTAAGGTTACTCAACACTATATTCATTTGGAGACGGGTTAATCTACAACAGTAGAAATTATTTAAGGTTACTCAACATATCAAGAGGGGTGGTTTACTGAAAATCTACAACAGTAGAAATTATTTAAGGTTACTCAACACGTCTGTTGGAAAAAGCACAGATGAAGATCTACAACAGTAGAAATTATTTAAGGTTACTCAACTTGCAGAAATTCAACCGGGTTTAGCTGATCTACAACAGTAGAAATTATTTAAGGTTACTCAACTCTGATTCGATAATGGCAGCAATGAATCTACAACAGTAGAAATTATTTAAGGTTACTCAACGAAATTAGAAGCGTTAAGATATGCGCATCTACAACAGTAGAAATTATTTAAGGTTACTCAACATAAAAATAATATGCGACAGTATGAACGATCTACAACAGTAGAAATTATTTAAGGTTACTCAACAAGATATATTAGAAAATCAAATTAAATATCTACAACAGTAGAAATTATTTAAGGTTACTCAACTCTAATGTACGATATAGTCTATCTCATCTACAACAGTAGAAATTATTTAAGGTTACTCAACTAAATGCCACAGCATTTCCAAACATTATCTACAACAGTAGAAATTATTTAAGGTTACTCAACCCGTCAAATCCTCGTTGGATAAACAAGTATCTACAACAGTAGAAATTATTTAAGGTTACTCAACTTCATTTACCTTATAACCAAACATAGATCTACAACAGTAGAAATTATTTAAGGTTACTCAACTTTTAAATAAGAATTTGAACATCAGTAAATTATGACCTCTCAACAGAGGTTACAGTGTTTTAATAAAATCCTCCAAAAGCCTTGAAAATAAAGGATTTATCGCAATGTGTTCGCCTTATCTCTTTATACGGTTACACACAAGTTTACTCTTTCCCTCCTTGCTCATAAGGGCAAATACAAGGGCAAGAAAATCTCATAACAAGAATAAACATAAGTGTGGCAATCGGAGAACTGTGATGTATGTGCGAATATATT
>OCQB01002783.1_pt1 | contig 11188 bp, 15 predicted proteins | sample 1538631 | NCBI WGS metagenome assembly OCQB01 (sample SAMN04571713, study PRJEB22368) | human gut metagenome | biome: human gut; material: stool | host: Homo sapiens | place: Luxembourg | collected 2012-10-19 | reverse complement strand
TTAGACATGCTGATGATGGGTCTGGTGTCTTCAGTGTACGCGCTCACTTTAATGGGTCGGGTGGTTGGAGTCCTGTGAATCTAGATATTGGTAATCAGCAAATAACACTGACAACTATCCCAAGGGGAAGCTCGGTGAGAGTGTCTGATGGGTTCATTGGCAATCAAGTAGACATCTCTATCGATAAAAAAGTAGGTAGCGCTACACATACACTACGCTATTCTTGGTACAACAAACAAGGTAAAATTGCCGACAATGTTGGAACGTCGTATAAATGGACAATCCCAGAAGATTTCGCTAACGATATACCAAATTCAACAAGTGGACGGGGTACTATATATGTAGATACTTATATTAATGGAAATTTCATTCAAACACAGTCGACAACGTTCACGGCAAGTGTTATCACAAATAACATGAAGCCGTCGTTAACTGGTTTCACGTTGACAGATGCTAATCCAGTATCTCAAAGAGTAATCCCAGAATCAACGCATTTTGTTTCCATCATGTCGCTTGTCAAAGTTACATTTAATGGAGCTCAAGCCAAGAGCGGGGCTACCATAGCTGGTTACTATGCTGAAATTGTTGGCGCTAACAATTCTGTTACTGAGAATGGCGGAGTGTTGCGTGAGGTGTCTGTTAACAAAGACACTGAAATGACCTTAAGAGGAAGGGTCCAAGACAGTCGTGGGATTTGGTCTGATTGGATAGAGACGAAACTAACGTTTTTATTCTATTTTAGCCCAGCACTAAGGTTCGAGGTGAAGAGAAGCGATAAGAAGTTAGACATACTTGTCATTAAGAGATTTGCTAAAATCGCACCACTCACTGTGAACGGTGTTCAGAAAAACACTATGAAACTGACTTTCACCACACGAAAAGTCGATTCTGATAACGAAGTTTCTGACAACGGAGATGCTGGTGGAACATGGTCAAGCATTTCTGAATTTAACGCATCAGACGCTAAACTTGGCAATAGTTATCCAGCTGACACGTCTTATGTTGTCATAGGAAAATTAGAAGACGAGTTTACAAGTGCTTCATTCCAAGCCACTGTTCCAACAGATGAAGTTATTATGACATATGATCGTCAAGGCGTTGGGATTGGTAAGTACCGAGAGCGTGGTGCTCTTGACGTTGATGGGGATATTTATGCAAATAACAGTCAGATTCAACAATATCAGCTAACTGGAAATAACGGTGGTCCCAAATGGAATGTTTACGATGCAAACAGATTTTATCTACCGGGACAATACATCCTTGGCCCATCGGCACCGGGAAATCCTAATGGTCAGTGGGGGTTTCTATTCCATTACGGCTACAATGGAAATAATACTGACGATACAAAAGAAGCTATTCAAACTTTTTTGAGTAATGATGGTCGGTTGTTTTTCAGACATCATCGATGGTCGAAAATAATCGACGACTGGGAACCGTGGAAAGAGTTTGCTAGGAATGATAACACAAACCTCATTAATACAGGATGGCAGTATGCAGGATACGAGGGTAGCTATTACAAGCGTGTCGGAGATGTCTTGACGCTTAGATACGAGTTTACTGGTAATGGTAATGACATTACAATTGCAACTGTTCCGAAAGAGTTGTCTTTCCCTCAGCATTGTATGTTTGTTGCAGCAGATTGGACACCTGACGGTTCATGGAATACACACATTCAGTTTAATAAAGATAACAACACATTTACAGCCTTGAAAACAAAGGGTGGAATTTTGTGTCGCGGACAAATCACAATGATGCTATAAATGAAAGGAAAAAAATGAAATTTGAATACGAATCAAAATCAAAAGAATACGATGCAAGCGGCGCAGCGTATTCCACAAAAGTAGTTTTGAAAAACCGAGATGGTGCTTACGTCCCTGTCTTTTTGCCAGTCGATAAAATCGACTTATCAAATACCGAACTTTTAAATGCAGCACTAGAAGTCATCTATCAGGAAAACTTCCCACAACGTGCGGAAAATGAAAAATTTAATGAACTTGATACAAAAATCAAAGAGTACGAAGCATTAAATGAAAAAGCTACAGAAACCATCGCTAAGATGGAAGAGCAAATAAAGAAGCAGCAAGATGCATCAAACACCGCACAAGAAACATTGATGAGTATTATTGAAAAACTTAATGAGAAAAAAGTGTTGAGTGATGACGACTTGACTGATAATAAAGAATAAAGAGAAAGGATAAAAAGATATGTTTGCTAAACTATTCGCCAACAATATTGTTAATAATAACTACAAATTTAAACGTGTTCCTAAAGTTTTGAAACCAAAAGTAAAAGAACAAATCGCTAAGATGGTTGAGGACGAGGAGCTATTGGCAAAGCTTACACAAGAATAACTAGGAGGTACAATATGGTAAATCAAACAGAGCCAGATTTGATGAACTGGCTTATTACCGTTATTCTTCCTATTTCTATTTCAAGTGCGAGTTTTTATTTTTCAAGCCAGACACGTGCCTCTCGATTAGAACACAGAATAACTAAATTAGAGGTCGTTGACCATGAAATCGAGAAAATTATTAAAAACCATAATGATCGTCTTGACAAATATCAAGAAGAACAAAAAATAATTCTAGCTCTTGTCCAAAGGATGGACCATCTTAATGAGAACGTTGTTGAGCTAAAAGGAAATATTGAAGAAGTTAAAAAATTAGTAGATCGAAACTTGAGAGGATAATAATAAAATGATTAATTTTAAATTACGACTAAAAAATAAAACTACACTAGTAGCTCTTATCTCAGCAGTATTCCTTATGTTGCAACAGTTCGGGCTTCACATTCCGACCAACATTCAAGAGGGATTAAATACTTTTGTGGGAATTTTGGTTATTCTTGGAATCGTGACAGACCCTACCACTAAAGGAATCGCTGACAGCGAACGAGCATTGAACTATGATGTACCACTAAACGAAAAGGAAAGAAAATAGTATGAGCGTACAACAATCTATTGTAAATTGGTTTGTTAACCATCGAGGCAAATTGACCTATTCAATGTTTGGCTCACGTAACGGGGCAGACGGTACAGCTGACTGTTCTGGTTCAATTTCTCAAGCCTTAAAAGAAGCTGGTATTGGTATTCAAGGACTACCATCTACGGTAACACTTGGTCAGCAACTTGCAAAGAGTGGATTCTATCGTGTAAGTATCAATCAAGACTGGGATGCCGAGGCAGGAGACATCATCTTGATGTCATGGGGTGCTGACATGTCACAATCTGGAGGCGCAGGGGGACACGTAGGTGTCATGATGGATAGTGTAAACTTCATTAGTTGCGATTATTCAACTCAAGGAGCAGTTGGGCAAGCTATCAATACGTACCCTTGGAACGACTACTATTCAGCTAATAAACCTGCATATATCGAGGTGTGGCGTTATGCTGACTCAACACCACAGACTAACAATCAGTATCACCACAACAAAAGGCTTACTATGAAGCCAATGAAGTCCAATTTGTCAATGGCATTTGGCAGATTAGATGTGATTACTTAACCCCAATTGGATTTGATTGGACCGAGAACGGCATTCCTGTTTCAATGGTTAACTGGGTAGATAAGGACGGTAATGATCTTCCAGACGGAGCAGACCAAGACTTCAAAGCTGGAATGTACTTTAGTTTCGCTGGTGATGAAAACAACATTACAGACACAGGCGGCTATTATGGTGGCTATTACTACCGACGTTTCGAGTTTGGTCAGTTTGGTACGGTTTGGCTTTCTTGTTGGAATAAAGATGATTTGGTAAACTATTACCAATAGACCACGCAAACTAAAAAATAAAAAAGGAGTATATCACCTCACCTCACACTGCAGTAGGGATACCATGGCAGTAGTGGTCGAAGCCTCAGCATTATGCTGGGGCTTTTTTGTTTGCTTTTTTTTAAAATAAATGCTACTATATTAATGAATACAGTTAAAAGCTGAGTCTTCGATAAACTCTCTCTCACCCTGACTTGAATTAGTCAGGGTTTTTGTTTTGCAAAAAAATATATATTTTTTTATAAAAACAGTTTCCGTCTGGTCACCAAAATAGACTAGAATGGATTGAGAGCAACTTGGAAAACATTCGATAAAAAATAAAAAAACGAGGTAAAAACAAAGAACAATATATAGTATGTTTTACTAATTTTCAAGTAAATATATAAAAAAATCAAAAAAACTTGAAAAAAAATCAAGAAAACTGTTGACAAACTATCATCCACGATATATAATGTATACATAAGATAAAGAGAGGGAATAAATAATGAAAAATTTCAAAATAAGCTCTACTTATAGAGCTGCACGAAAACAGCAGAAAACTGCTAATCGTAAATCGTTTTATAACGATGAGGGCTACATGATCAGCCCAAGTGAATGGGCTGATGGAGTCATTAAGGGGCTTATAAACCCTAAAAACTCTTGGTCAAATGACCATGTGAAAGGGTACCTCCCTAGAGTTTCCCCACGTAGCCATTGGACAAAGAATGGTTATAGGGAGTACATTGGTATTGGTAAATCAAGGGATATCCCTGAAAAAGAGCCTGAAGTTATCGAGATGATGGATCTCGAGTTAGTTCCTTAAAAATAAGATAAAGAGAGGGGGGGAGAACAAAAAAATGAAAATCAATACGACAAGAGTAAACATGGTCTTGAAGAACGAGGCTATACCTGCTGATTATTTAGAGAGCGAGATTGGCATATAAAACATCGCAAACCACGAGATATTGATTAGAAAGAAAGTTAACGCTCTCTTTTATTCTATATATAGTATGTTTTACTAATTTTAAAGCTGATTAATAATAAAATCAAGAAAACTTTAAAAAAAATCAAGAAAACTGTTGACATTGAATTTTATTTAAGCTATAATATGTTTGTAAGTTAGTTAGAGAGGAGGAACAAAATGACAGAAGTAGTTCCAAAAATTACAATCAAAGAACTCCGAGCACGTCACAATTTGACACAAGAGGAGTTTGCTAAAAGCGTTGGTACTACACCTCAAACGGTGAGTGCATGGGAGAAAAACCAACTTTCAATTTCTCCTAAGAATATGGTAACCATTTGTAATAAATACCACATTCAATCGTCTGATTTGTACGGTATCTGATATTTTTTACAGTAATTAGAAAAAATATCCCTAACCGTACCAAGGGGCTAGTGAGTATCTTAACAAAAAGTACCAACGATTGACATTTATATACCTCCTTAATATATAAACCTCACTAGTCTCTTAGTGCGGTTAGGGAATAAAGAAAGGAAAATACTATGAAACCATCAAAACTATTTAACTGGATTTGGAGCAAGAAAACAGAAACAGTAGAAGTCCCAAAGTGGACGTCAAGGGAAGAAAATGAACGTAAATATGAAGACCGTCATAAACGTGAGCGAGCATTGTTTTTAAAAATGCAAGAGAAGAACAAACGTAATTCAAAGATCCCTAAAAGCGTTATTGATTAATATAAAAATTACTTAGATTAACACTATTAGTGCATTCAATCCGTAGCCAACCCTCGGTGTGCGGAGTGCAACTAAATACCCCAAAAATAAATATAAATAAAAACCAAAACTACCTTCTTAAAATTGAATATTTACGAAGTACATCGAGGGCTGTGTGCGGGTTGAAGCACTAAAAAAAGCACAGGTAATGGCCTATGCTTAATAAAACATCTTAAAAAGGAGTATACCATGAAAACATTTAAAATTACAACAATTAGGGAGGGTAGGAATTAAATATGGCAACTTTATATGAATTAACAGGTCAGTTTCTAGAGATTTATACCATGGAAATTGATGATGAAACGAAACTCGACACACTAGAGTCTATTGACTGGACTACCGACTACGAAAATAAGGTAGAAGGATATGTCAAAGTCATTAAGTCGCTTGAGGCAGACATTGAAGCTCGCAAAAACGAAAAGAAACGTTTAGACGGATTAAATAAGTCTGATCAATCAAAAATTGACAAACTAAAAGCAGCGCTTGCGATTAGTATGACTGAAACTGGTCAAACCAGAGTTGATACCACTCTATTTAAGATTGGTTTCCGTAAATCTAAAGCAGTGGTAGTCGATGAAGTGAAACTTCCCAAAGAATACATGAAAGCGAAGTGGATACCAGACAAAGAAACAATTAAAGAATTACTCAAGAACGGTGCTACTATTCAAGGTGCTCACATTGAAGAAAGGAGAAACCTTAACATAAGATGAAAATTACCAAAGCAACAGAATTAAAAAATAACGATGCTTGTTATCTTATCTACGGGAATCCAGGATTCGGTAAGACTTCAGCAGTCAAATATATACCTGGAAAAACACTGGTTATCAATATCGATAAATCAGCCAAAGTCTTAAGTGGTTGTAAAAATATTGATGTTGCAGACGTGGACACTCACAAAATTTGGGATGAATGGCTAACAATCGTCAAGGAACTTTTAAAAGGTGCTGGACAACCCTACGACACAATTGTTATCGACAATGTTTCAGAACTATTCCGAGCTTGCTTGTCCAACCTTGGTCGAGAAGGGAACAACAACCGTGTTCCATCACAAGCCGATTATCAGCGGGTTGATTTTACTATCCTTGATAGTTTGAGAGCATTATTGCAATTAAACAAACGGATTGTATTTATTGCATGGGAAACATCAGACCAATGGACAGACGAGGATGGCATGATTTACAACCGTGCTATGCCAGATATTCGCTCAAAAATCTTGAATAACTTCCTTGGACTGACGGACGTGGTTGCTCGACTTGTTAAAAAAACTACTGAAGATGGCGATGAAGTGAGAGGTTTCATCTTGCAACCATCGGCAAGTGTCTACGCCAAAAACCGCTTAGATGAGCGAAAGGGGTGTAAGGTAGATGAGCTTTTCGCTACGGGATTACCAGAATGAACTAATAACTGACATTATCGAATCTATGAAGCGAGGCAATCGCAAGATTATGGTTCAATCGCCCCCTCGAAGTGGGAAAACAGTAGTGATGGCTTACATCGCTAAAAATGCCACTGATAAAAAAAAAAAAGTATTGTTCTTTAGTCATCGTAAAGAGATTAATGAGCAAGTTGTAAAAACTTTTGAACGTGGTGAAGTTAATCTTGACAATGTCACCATCGGAACAGTAGGAAGCCTTGTTAAAAAACTAGATAAATTACCTAAATTTGATGTGATATTAGTTGATGAAGCTCATCATATAAAAGCTAAACAATATCAGACTATCTTGAATTATTTCAAAGATTCAACGCAATTATTTTTCACTGGCACACCTATCCGACTAGATGGGGCTGGTTTCCATGATTTAGCTGAAGATTTAGTTGAAGGTAAATCAGTTAGATGGCTACAAGAAAATGGAAATATTTCAGAGTTTAGTTACTACTCAATCAATCTACTAGATTTAGATAAGCTCAAAACTCGTTCGGGTGAATATACTAACCAATCCATAGATGAGGCATTCGAATCATCGTCTGCTACTTACGGTGACTATATCGACCACTACAAGCGTTTAGCTGAAGGTAAACAAGCCATCGTATATGTTCACAATGTAGAGTATGCTGAACGAGTAGCCAAACGTTTTAATGAGAATGGTTATAGTGCAACTGTCGTCTCAGGTAAAACACCTAAAAAAGAGCGTGCTGAAGCTATGGAACGCTTTAGAAATGGCGATCTAATGATTATGGTAAACGTCAACCTATTCACTGAAGGTATTGACCTGCCAAACGTTGATGTTTGCATAATGTTGAGACCAACTCAATCATTATCACTCTATTTGCAGTTTGCCATGAGGGCGTTAAATCCCAGAGAAGGTAAAAAAGCTATCTTGATTGACCACGTTGGGAATCACAATATTCACGGATTACCAAACGCTTACCGTGAGTGGACATTAGACGGCGTTAAAACTAGCAAGAACAACGGTGAAAAATCAACTGTTAATTGCGAGGATTGTTTCGCAACCTTTTGGCGAGATCAATTAATCGATGGTAACTGTCCTTATTGTGGAGCAGTTATTGTTAAGAAAAAAGAAATCAGAGATATCGAACAAGAAAGCGTTGATATCGAATTACAAGAAATTAACCAAGGGATGGAATTTATTTCAATCCGTGGTGAAATGGTAGAAGTTAACAAAAAAGAAGCGGAAATTTACCGCAAAGTTAAAACCTATAAAAAAAACTACACACTTTGTAAAAACTTAGCGGAACTTAAAGCTTTTCGCCTACTCAATGGCTATCAACCAGGGTGGTTGTGGCACAAACAAAATGAATTAAAGATTTGGAGATAAAAAAACATGGGAATTTTTTCAGTAAATTATGAAGCAGCAGAACAATTCGCAGCAATCGAAGATGGAACTTATGAAGTTTACGTAGCACAAGCTGAACAATCAGCTACACAAAATGGAACAGATTTCTTGGATATCCGTCTTAAAATTCGAGATGACTTCCAACAAAAATTTCGTAATAATCTGATTTTTGACAAAATCTATGTCAATAAAAGTACATTGGAATATCCAATCTGGGTACTTCAAATGTACTGCAAGGCTGCAAAAGTACCAGAAAATACTGATATTCAAACCATCGAACAATTCTTAGATCTTATCAAAGGTAAATCTATGAAGGTTACGGTAAAAAATGAAACATCAGAATGGAATGGAAAAACTTATGAGAATTTGCGTGTTAAAAAACGTGAACAATCAGAGTTGGCACCATATTCAGCGAAGGCAGAAAAGACACCTGAAGTTTCAGATCTAGATTTACCATTCTAAGACTATGGTAGGGATGGTAGATTATGCCCTACATTATCAAAAGCTAGGTTTTTCGGTCATCCCAATAGACAAGACGAGCAAACGTGCAGTCACTAAATTTAAAGACAAAACATTTAGTGAGGAAGAAGTTAAGCGTTTGTGGCACGAACACCCAAACGCTAACATTGCACTACGGACGACTGACTTCTTTGTTATCGACATTGATGTTTCAGAAAGTGAAGATGGCTTCCAATCTCTAGAAGATTGGGAGTTGTCTAAATACATTCCGAAAACATTAACGGCTAAAACGCCTTCTGGTGGAAGACATATCTTCTTAAAAAAACCAAAAGGCGTAACTATTAGTCAAGATATTCGAATCAAACCTGGTATTGATATTAAGGCAAATAACAACAATTACATTTTAGTAGCACCAAGCAATAGCCCAAAAGGAAGATATTCTTGGAATAAGGACACTGATACGATTGCTGAAGCTCCTAAAGAAATAGTTGACATTCTAAAATCAGAGCAGAAGCATGAACCTTTAGTTTTTTCGACAAACTACCAACGAAACGAATTTTCGAGTAAAACAGCTAAATTATTCGAGCAAATCGTTTTTGGACTTGGCGACAAAGGTGGACGGAACAATGCACTGGCTAGCTTTATCGGTGGGCTTCTTACTCGTAAAGTAGATATAGATGCAGTCTACTTATTAGCTAAAATTGCAAACCATTACACTCCAGAAAGTTTGCCACAAAGTGAGCTTGACAGAACTTTTGAAAGCATAGTTAGAAAGGAGTTGGACACTAAACATGGAAATACCACCACACATTCAACAGATTAATGAAGAATACAAAGAAAAAACTGTTGAATATCCTATATTATTAAAAAAACCAAATAGTTGGCGAGAGATCCGTCTGGCGTGTAAAAACTATCGAGAAAAGTGGTTAGAAGACGCATCGTGGAAACAAACACAGTATGGGACGAAAGAAAAGAAAGATAAGCCTCCTACCCGCCTAACTGAATTAGCAGTAGCGGAAGGAATGGAAGAAATTCTTTTCATTATCAATCTTCCTAATGATCGTGTCGCTATTTATGATCCAGATAAAGGTTATTACCACAAAGACCCTAGTTTTGCTTATCGTGTCATTCGATTGTTAGAACCCAATTTTAATGAAACAAAGGCTAAAAATGTTCTATTCATGCTTGCATCGACTACAAGAGTTAACCAACGAGAAGATTTTTCTTGTAATTTTGCAGTCGGTGAATTTGAAGAACCTAACCGTTTTATACTTGTTAAAAATGGTATCTACGATAAGAAAGAACGTATTCTAAAACCATTCACGCATGAATTTGTAGCTTTTTCAACAATTGCAACATCTTATAACCCACTTGCAGAATCACCAACCATCAATGGTTGGGATGTCGATAGTTGGTTGTTAGATCTCATGAGTGGCGACAGTGAGCTTGTAGAATTACTATGGCAAGTCATTTCTGCGAGTCTCAACGGGAACTACTCTTACCGAAAATCAATCTGGTTTGTCGGTGAAGGTAATGATGGTAAGGGAACCGTGCAACAACTCATTACTAATCTTGTCGGGATTAAGAATATCGCTAGTCTGAAGATTAACCAATTCTCAGAGCGTTTTGCATTATCAATGATTGAAGGAAAAACGGTCATTATCGGTGATGATGTCCAAGCTGGCATCTATGTAGATGAATCGTCTAATTTTAATTCAGTCGTTACTGGCGAGCCAGTATTGGTAGAAGAAAAGAACAAACAACCTTATACAGCAGTCTTTAAGAAGACGGTCATTCAATCAACGAATGAGTTACCACGCTTTAAAAATAAAACGAACGGAACATACCGCCGTTTTGTAATCATACCATTCAAAAAATCATTCAATTCAAAGGATGATAATTGGGCAATCAAAGATGACTACATTAACCGCAAGGAAGTTCTAGAGTATGTTTTGAAGAAAGCACTAGAAATGTCATTCACTCGATTTGATGAACCAAAAGCATCTCTTGAAGCCTTGGAAGATTTCAAGGAAAGCAACGACACTGTTAAATCATTCGTGGTTGAATGGTTCGATAAATTCGAATCCACTCGACTACCATCAAGGTTTTTGTGGTGGTTGTATCAAGAATGGTGCAAGGAAGAAGGCGTTACTAAATTGACAAAACGCAAGTTTGAAAATCAATTGGCTAAAGCAGTACCTTCTGAATGGGTTAAGAAACGGGCTATACCGGGACGGTATTTTATTCCTTCAGTTGATGTTCCGAAACATTACTACACATTCTCTTGGTCTGATGAAGAACGTGATGCAACGACTGTATGTTATGAAAAAATTACCGTTACCGTTTAGATTACCGTTTAAAATGACATACGGTAACCCTCACAAACCCTTTAACCATACAGTTTTACAGTATTATATTACCTTATTACTTTATTTATATATTGAAATAATAAAT
>OCQB01002776.1_pt1 | contig 11208 bp, 9 predicted proteins | sample 1538631 | NCBI WGS metagenome assembly OCQB01 (sample SAMN04571713, study PRJEB22368) | human gut metagenome | biome: human gut; material: stool | host: Homo sapiens | place: Luxembourg | collected 2012-10-19 | reverse complement strand
CAGGTATCCCGCCACAACTACGCCCTGCACCACCATATAGGTCAATGACACCGCGACATGAGGTATCTTCAGTTCGTTAGCCATTATCTGATACAAATGTTTCCGGTGGGGCAGACCAATATTTTCATGCAACATCAATCGATGGACAATAGTCAGCACACTGTCTGCTCCATATACTGCCAGAAGCACAATCCAACTAAAATCTTCCGTATCGATTATCAGCTTACCGATTAAAAACAGAATAATAAAAGCAATACTGACCGAACCCACATCACCGGCAAAGCATTTTGCCCTCTTACGGAAATTAAAGAAATTAAAAACCAGCACCGCACACAGCATGGTATAAATCAAACCCGGTTCAACGAACGAAACAACCCAATGATTGATAAACGCCAAAGATCCAAGTACAACCAGCGAATATCCCCCCGTGATGCCATTAATTCCATCCATAAAATTATAGGCATTGATAATCCCTGTACATGCGATCAAAGCCACAACTACAGTCCACCAGGGAAGAGTAAACAACTCCCACTGATAGAACATCAAGCCCATCGCCGTAAAATGAAAAACAAGACGAAGTCCTTGTGATATGGAGCGGATATCATCTACAAAGCTGATCACCGTCACCAGAGTGAGAGCCAACATAAACCAAGGGTACTCAAACTGACTTGTCAGAAAATAAACCAATGCACCCAAATAGAAGATGATTCCTCCACCCCGCAGTGTAATCCTGGTATGCGAACTTCGTTCATTCGGTTTGTCAATAATATTATATTTATCGGCAATATGAAAATAAAAAAGTTCTGCCAGAAATAGCAGAACTAAGATTAGCAGATAATACATAAACTATTCGTTCTTTTTAATGAAATAAAACCAAAGTTGAAGTCCTAAAAAGGCAAAAAAAAGAATTCCTATTAAGATTCCTATAATCCAAAGAAAAATTTCCATTTAGAACACCTCCTTATTCTATCCGAAAATTTTTCAGAACATTCATAGGCTTCCATCCAAACTCCCGCATTGCCTTTTCATTACTAAAAGTCAAAGAGTGCGTGATCTTACGAAGTTTTAAACTGTTTATTGGAGCCTTTTCCCCGAAACAATCACCAAGAACGGCCATACTTTTAGCAAACCAATAAGGAATAGACAAAGGTAACTTCTTATTCAATTGTTTGCATATCACCATCTCCAACTCACGAAAACTCGGCTGGTAACTGTCACAAACATTATATATCCCACCCTTTTCTATTAACATAGGAAGAAGATTTGCAATATCCTGAACCATCAGAACACTTTTCCGGGCTTTTCCCCCGGCAATACTTAAGTACTTACCATTTCTAATCCCACGAATCATCGCTCCTAAATTTCCAGGAGGATTAGGTCCGGCAATCAATGAAGGACGAAGTATACTTAACGCTACATTATGCATAGCACACCACCTTTCCAAGTATTTCTCAGCCTTAATCTTACTCAAAGCATAAGGAGTAGTTCCATTTAAAGGATGCTCTTCCGTGATATTCTCACCCGAATCACAACCATAAACGGCAACGCTACTAATAAAAATGAAAGCTTTAGGAATACCACTATTCTCTAAAGCAGCGCATAAGTTCTTGGTACCCTGAAAATTTACATCAAAAAAGACTTGTTTCTCTTCTTCTGTTTTAGGAATAGAATGCGCTTTACCTGCAGCATGAAATACGACATCAAATGTACCTGTTAAATTAGGTATTTCCCAAGCAAGATTTACATTATAATTATCCTTTGAAGTGATTCCGACAGTTTCAATAACATATTTTTCTTCCAACAACGAATATATGTTATTCCCCAAGAACCCAGAAGCTCCTGTAAATAAAAGTTTCATAAATAAAGAAATTATTGGAAATATTGTTTCAATTTAGGCAATAGACGAAACAATGGATAAAAACGACTAACAGGTATATTATTCTTTTTAAAAGCATTAATACACTCTATATTACCTTTCCTAATGTTAGATAAATTTTTACTAGTCGTACCTCCTAAACGCATTCTGACCAAAGGCTCCGGAAGATAGTGCAATTTTATATGATACTTTTCTATTAAGCGGAGCATTAACTCAAAATCCGCTGCAAATTTAAAGTCTAAATCAAATGTCCCATACTTATGATATATTTCTTTCTTCACATAGAACGTGGGATGTGCAGGATGCCAGCCTTTAGCAAAACTCCTTTGTTCACCTGACACCCAATGACGCACAATCTTTGATATATCGTTTTGTGCAACATAATACAAATCAGCATAAACAGCATCAATCGTTTCATCCCTCTCAAAGCATTTTACCACTTTCTCTATCGCCGCAGGATCAGCCAACACATCATCTGAATTTATAATTCCAATCACATCTCCCGTAGCCATAGAAAATCCTTTATTCATAGCATCATAAAGTCCATCATCTTTTTCTGAAATCCATCGTAAACGTTCATTAAAATCATGTTCATATTGTTTTATCACCCCAACAGTATTGTCTGTTGATGCCCCATCAATTATTATGTATTCAATATATGGATAAGTTTGCTGTAATACAGAATTAATCGTGTCATATAGGGTATGTCTACTATTAAAAGTGACAGTAACTAAAGTCAATTTCTTCATTATACTTTTTTATTATTCCAAGCATATTTATATAAATCCATTGTTTCTTTATATGTTTTTTCCCAATAAATGAAACCGCCAGGCAAAAAGTAGGAGGATTTTCAATGAAAATGAATTTCGTAACTATACGAAGTTAACTTCGTATTTTCCTATAACTAACTTCTTCTTCACAAGAAGTTAATGTTTTGCAAAGACGAAGTTAACATCGTATAAAGAGTACACGTATGAAGAAACGAATTAAAGACAAGTTAATGCTCCATCACTTGCTATTTCATCACTTTCTCAAGACAACAAGGTTTTTAAAACAAGAAAAAAGCAGACTTAAAGATATCAGAATCTCTATTTTACTATCAGAATAACAGAAGAGGCAAACTTAATGAGGAATGGAAAAAGAAGTCGACGAGAGATAAAACCCTTACCTCTCGTCAACCAATACTATTTTTATGATCGTGATACTTGGAATCCCTTATCAGATAACGTCATTTCGACAAAACGTGCCCGCGGATTCGGAGCGTTTTCTGTCAGTATCTTACGAATACGAACAGCAGCTTGCGGATCTTTCGCTACCATATATAAGTACCCGCCACCACCGGCTCCCGGCAATTTATATCCCAAGGTATAATCTTTTATCAGATCGATAATTGCCTCCACAGCCGGAGGATTTGTTCCGCTATCCAATGCTTTGTTTTGTTCCCAGGTTTTTCCTACCAAACGGCCAAACTCAACAAAACTTCCACGCTGTATAGCTTCATTCATATCCAATGCATGCGCCTTCATTTCCGAGAGTAAATTGAGATGCAACGATGAATTGAGGAACATGGAACTGACTATTTCTGCCAAGATCCCTTTTGCCGTACGAGTTATACCGGTATAATAAAGCAAGTGACAGTCTTTGTATTCAGGATGCGTAAATAAATGATCGGGTAGCCAACGCACCAATGGACTTTGAGCAAAGCCGGCCTCGGTCTGAAGAAGCTTCACACCCTGCAACACACCTCCATACTGATCCTGCCATCCACCGCCGGTAGTCAGCAATTGTTCAAGAACAAGAGTACGTTGACAAATCTCATTTTTATCCCAGGCTAAACCACAGAAATCGTTAATGGCACCAAGTACGGTAGAAGCCAGAATGGAACTGGTGCCCAAACCGGAACCGGCAGGAATAGCAGCTAATAAAGTCACTTCAATACCTGCACCGAAATCTTTAAGCTGTTCCTCTAATGAAGCATAAGATACAGCAGAAAACGCAGGTGCAAAGCCTGCCAATGACAGAGCGGCTTTCGGAATAGAGAAAGGTGAACCGATCTTCTTATAATCTTGCAATTCATCAAACGTAGATACTATTTCCATAGCACCCATATCGATAGAACGCAGGACGATATGGAAATCTTTACACGGCTTCACATAGACCTGTAAGGGAGGTTGTCCGTTCAACTCAATAGCCAGATTCACCACATTTCCTCCCGAATAAAGTGAATAAGGAGGAGTATCGGTCCATCCACCTGCCATATCGATGCGCACGGGGCTACGTCCCCAAACAATCTGATCGGAATATACATCCAATTTTGGGGTACTCTTACGATTACTGATCCCGTCCAGCAAGCCGTCACGAAGCAAATCAAAAGCAGCCTGTTCTTCCGGACGATAATCTTTCCCGTCTAATTTCAAAATACGCGCACGTAACATCCGGTTATGGATGCGTGACATCTGCAGAGCATCCTCAGGCAATAATTCAGGCATATCCAAACCAAGACGTACAAAATCTTCAGCTGCATCGGCCAAATCAAGTTGATAGAAAACACTTTTTTCATGATTAACGGCCAATGCTTTCCAGTTTCCTTTTCTGAACTCTTCACGTTGTGCATACAAACGCTTCCTGCCGAAATTTCGTCCGCAGAAAAACGTTCGGAACGTAACCAGATATTCTTTCCTTCCTCCAGTTCGGGTTCGGACAACATCCACCTCAACACCAATCCCAACTCTTCTACAGAATTAACCATAGGGAATACGGAAGATGCCTGTAAATCGTCCGTACGTCCTTTCAAATCTGTATATGACAAACCGCGTTTGGACATCCATTCACCAAAAGGAATACCCGTCAGGGTTGTTTTGGAATCTCTCAAATCTCCTTTGAAAACATCGTCCAGGCCGTATGGACGGGCAACAAAGCCCTTATCACCCATCGGAACCACATCTACACACACTCCGGCAGGCACAGCCAACGACCAGTCATTTTCCGGAACCCCGGTAATAATATGTCGTGAAGCAATCTTCCACTTTGGTCCGATATGACTGTTCTCGATCCATAAATCAGCATTCTCGGCACAAAGAGGTATCCGCACTACAGCATTTTGGACAAACATAGCCGGATTGGGCTTTACTTTACGGTGCATGATACGACGCTGATCGTAAACCTTATTCTGTACGGAAAGAGTTGAAGATATCAGTTCTTTACTGGTCCCGTAATGGTAGAACTCTCCTCCCGGCAAAGGCAGAATAGCAACGGATAGCGTATTGACCTCTTCGTCTTCAATACGGGGATGAGTTCCCAAAGCTAATCCAAAATCGGAATAAAGATCATAATACTTTAGTTCTTCAGAGCTTTCTTTATGAGAACGTTTTATCAAGATTTCTACGGCACGGTCACTCAAAAGCCATATACCGATGTCCATCAGGAACAAATGGGTCTTCGATAAAGATTCCAATTCTGCCAACGAAGGCTTCTGAAGCATAAAGTCGAGTTGTTCGGGATGTTTGCGATCGGAAGCAAACACGCCATGATGGGTAGCCAGAGACGGATCTACCCACAGTCCATAACAAACCACATCCGCTTCGGGAATACTCTGCAAAGGTTTCTCCGAACGAATATAGACATCACCACTCGCAATCAGTGTATGGAGTTTATCCGGAGCCAAAGACATGATTTTTTCATATAGGGGAAGTTGCAGAGAAAGCAGATTTTGTCCCAGATGTTGCCCTCTCTCCCACCGGAACACAGGAACCGGAGTGAGAATCTTTCCAGAAGGTGCATAGCCGGGTAAACGGCGGCTTTGCCCACCCGCATGAAGAAGAATTCTTTTTTCTTTTTCAAGCCACTCTCCAAAAGTAGCACCATCTGAATATTCATTATAACATTCTTCAAGCAGCCAGGATGTTCCACCACCGGAACCAAGTTTCTTACCTACCGGGTCGGAAGTACAAAACCAATCGGTACAGTTCACCCTCTCCAGTTCATGAAAAGACTGAACCAGATTGGGCGGTAAAGATAGTAGTTTTTGCATATTGTCAGAGTTTAAATATACGTTCCATCATTTTCCACTTCTCATGTGACGCTTGTCCGGGCAATGAACGCTGAAAGCGAGACATATAAGCCTCCCATTCTGCCTGCCGGGGAAGTTTAGCCAAGCGCTCGTTATCTTTTATCCAATCGAATTCATCTACCGTATCGACAATCATAAAGAGTGTATGTTCGTGGATATAAATCTGCATATCGAGTATCCCGACTTCACGGATACCGGCTTTAATTTCTGGCCACACATGCTGATGTTCTGCGACATAAGCACGAATCAATTCCGAATCATTATATAATTCGAGTGTTTGGCAATATCTTTTCATGGTATTATAAAATTAAATAAATATCTCTTTTAAAAAGGCAGAGGTCCGTCATTTCCACCTCCGAACGGATTACTATTCTGAGGGGCAAATTCAGCAGGAGGCGGAGGTACTGTTCCGGTATTATTCATTCGTGATCCAAGCATGGCCCCGGCATCAGGCAACGGAATTACCATATCGTCATCCGGATTCTGGAAACGGGTATACTCACCTTTAAATCGTAGCAGAACATCGCCAACCGCACCATTACGATGCTTAGCGATAATAATTTCGGCCATTCCACGGAGATCGTTTCCTTTATCATCCTGAAATATCTTGTAATATTCGGGGCGGTGAATGAAACACACCATATCGGCATCCTGCTCGATTGCACCGGATTCACGAAGGTCACTCAACTGAGGACGTTTTCCTTCAAGCCCTTCACGACTCTCGACACCACGATTCAACTGAGACAGAGCTATAATCGGAATATTCAACTCTTTAGCAAGCCCCTTCAACGAACGTGAAATGGTACTGACCTCTTCCTGACGGCTGCCAAATGCCATACCGCTGGCGTTCATCAACTGCAAGTAGTCAATGATGATAATTCTTACTCCATGCTCACGAACCAATCGACGTGCCTTGGTTCGAAGCTCAAATACGGACAGAGAGGGAGTATCATCGACATAAAGCGGTGCATCCAGCAAATCCTTCAATTTATAATCGAGCTGTTGCCATTCATAAGCTGCCAATTGTCCGCTCTTTATTTTTTCACTCGGAATTTCACAAACGTTCGAGATCAGACGATTGACCAACTGAACGTTACTCATTTCAAGGGAAAACAAGGCTACCGGATTCCTGAAATTCACGGCAATATTCTTAGCCATTGAAAGTACAAAAGCCGTTTTACCCATGGCCGGACGGGCAGCAATAATTATCAAGTCGGATTTCTGCCATCCGGAAGTCATCTTATCCAGTTTGGTATATCCACTCTCCAATCCGCTCAGACCATCGGTACGTGCGGCGGCTTTCTGAATCTGTTCATAAGCCTCGGCAATAATCGGATTGATCTGCGTATAGTCCTTCTTCATGTTCCGCTGTGAAATCTCAAAGAGTTTCCCTTCGGCCTCTTGCATAAGATCGTCCACATCGAGAGTTTCGTCAAAAGCCTTACTCTGTATGTTACTTGTAAAAGTAATGAGCTCTCTTGCCAAATATTTTTGTGCAATAATACGGGCATGATATTCAATATGGGCGGAAGATGCCACTTTACTGCTCAATTGAGTAATATAAAACGGTCCTCCGACTTCTTCCAGCTCGCCACGCTTACTGAGCTGCTCCTTCACAGTAAGAATATCTACCGGTTTTTGATTAACGGCAAGATCGGTAATAGCTGCATAAATCAATTGATGCCTATGTTCGTAAAACGATTCCGGACGGAGAATCTCACTCACCAGCGAATAGGCATCTTTTTCAATCATCAAGGCCCCGAGCACGGCTTCTTCCAGTTCCGGCGCTTGCGGTTGGATACGCCCGTAATCATTTACGGGTTGCACCTTAGACTTAGCAGTACTGCGGGTATTTCTTCTTTGTTCGGCCATCTGTATTTTATTGAAATATAGAAAATGAATAGTGGATGGCTGCGCACATCCACAAAATGTAGGCAAAGATAATTCTCTATTATCAATTTTCCATTATCAAATCTGAATTATTTATTTAACTTTGCGTCCATTAGACAGCATTAATCATTAATCACGAATCACTAATAGCCCAAAGACATGATTACATTTCCGAATGCCAAAATAAATCTGGGACTGAACATTACCGAGAAACGTCCGGACGGATACCACAATCTGGAAACTGTATTTTATCCCATACCTCTGGAGGATGCCCTTGAAATCACAATATTAAATGACTCGAAACAAAAATTTGTCCTGCACCAATCCGGCCTGGAAATCAGCGGGGAGCCGGAAACCAACCTGGTAGTAAAGGCATACCTGCTGCTGGAACAGGAATTTCAATTACCTCCGGTAGACATTTATCTATATAAACATATTCCTTCGGGTGCCGGTTTGGGAGGTGGCTCGGCAGATGCTGCTTTCATGCTAAAATTGTTGAACGAAAAATTCAATTTACATCTGGCAGATGAAAAATTGGAAGAGTATGCTGCCATATTAGGAGCTGACTGCGCTTTTTTTATTAAAAACAAACCAACCTTTGCAGAGGGTATCGGCAACATTTTTTCCCCAGTCGATTTATCATTGAAAGGATATCAGTTGGTACTTGTAAAACCGGATGTCTTTGTCTCGACCCGAGACGCCTTTTCACAAATACAACCTCACTACCCGGATCATTCATTGAAAGAAATTATAAGACATCCGGTAAGCGAATGGAAAAACTGCATGTTCAATGACTTTGAGAAAAGCGTCTTTCCACAATACCCTGTCATTGAAGAAATAAAAAAAGAATTGTACAGCAAAGGAGCCATATATGCCGCCATGTCGGGTTCCGGTTCATCTGTTTTCGGATTATTCTCTCCCGAAGAAAAAATAACGAAAATGGATTTTGAAGCAGCATTCTGTTTCCAAACCGAATTGAAATAATCTGATCATAAAATATAATACCATGAAAAACTACTTAATAACGTATAGTTGTGCCATGTTTCTATTAGCCTCTTGCGGATCTCCATCCCAACAGCCCAAAGCACCGGGACAGATCGATATTGCCGGAAAAATAGAGAGCCTGACGGAACTTAAAGCATCTGATTTTATCAAAGAGATCAACTATGTGGCATTGGAGACTACAGACAGTTGTTTAGTAAACGAGAATCCTAATATACAGGTTTTCAAAAATAACATTATTGTAAATACAAACAAACAATGTTTGGTTTTCGATAAAGACAGTGGTAAATTTCTGCGTTCTATCGGTCATATAGGTAATGACCCGGGAGGATACAGCGAAGCAACCTTCTGGATTGACGATATAACAGGAGAACTGTATTTCATAGGATGGAACGGTACTCTTATGCGATACGACCTGCAAGGCAACTACTTGGGTGACGTCAAGGTTGCCTCAAACCTGGGAGTAAGAAATCCCGCTTGTTTTGTTTTCACAGATTCATTAATTGTCAGTCATCAATTGAGTCTCCTGCCAATACAAGGAAATGAAAAGAAATCTCCTTTCCTACTTCTTGACAAACAAGGAAATGTGATAGATAGTATCCCTTCTTTACTCCCGGTTATACCTGTCACCACTAATGTAGTACGATTAAACATATTAAAAAGTGAAAAAGCACGGGAGCTTTACGGTAATATAGGAGTTCATGGTATGATGACAGCATACTTTAATAATGATGACGCAATTGAATCACCACGAGTGCTTTCAACACTATGGAAACATAACGGAAAAGTACGATTTAAAGAGGCATATCTGGATACAATCTATACTTTATCCGAAAATAAATTATCTCCTTATCTGATTTTCAATACAGGCAAGTATCATTATCCGGCAGAAGAAAGATATCAGCAAAAAGAAAATGACGAAAGAGTCAAGATCGACTATGTGATGGAAAGTACCACTCTGATCATCTTCCAGTTCAGACAACGAGGAGAAGTGTATACCGGTATATATAATAAAGATACTCAAATAACTCAAATAGCCAAAGGACAGAATTTTGTAAACGATATCGATCATTTTATGCCATTAAATCCCCGGAATTGTAATACTGACAATGAATATGTAGATCTCGTTCAGGCAAACACTATACTGGAATGGATGGAAGAACATCCGGAAGTAAATCCAGATGGCAAGTTCTCTTTCATCAAAGGAATAAATGAAGAATCCAATCCGGTCGTTATCTTAATGAAATAGATCATAAAACAATAACAAACTAAATATTTTGGTTATTTAACTACATATAATAGTTTAATCACTAAAATATTTAGTTTATTTGTCCTTCATAACAAACAACAGGTATTTTACGACCTGATTAAATGATAAAAACATGAAGAGACAAATTGTATCATGCGGCATTTTTGCTATGCTATTGTTAGCCTCCTGCAATGGAGCGCAGCAAACCTCTGAAGTCGATCTGATAGATATTGCCGGAGGAATGGAGAAATTGACAGGACTAAAAGTATCTGATCTCGGGAAAACAATCCGATACATTCCTTTAGAAACAACGGACTCCTGCCTGATCGGAGATTTTCCTAATATCAAACTTCTGGATGATAAAATTATGGTCTATAACGGCAAACAGTGTTTGCTGTTTGACAAAGAAACCGGAAAGTTTATTTGTTCTGTAGGGCACAGAGGAGACGATCCTGAAGCTTATAGCAGTACTTGCGGATATCTGAGTCCCCAAAACCAATTATTGTATTTTAATCGCGATCCCAACCAATTGGTAAAATATAACCAAAAAGGAAATTTCGCAGGAGTCATCACCATCCCTTCGCCGGAAACTTCAACGGGCAATATACAAATAAACCGTCCCGGAATGAATGGGTTTGTATTCTCTGATTCCATTATTATAGGGCATTATGTAGGAGGATTAGGACAAAGATGTCCCAGTTCGGTATTATATTTCTCTGATAAAGGTAATTACATAGATACGATCCCGAATATCATTCCCGAATTAGGAACAGGACAGGTTGGAGACATCAATAACATTTCGGTACGCAAGGGATTCGGACTGTTAGAAGGCATTATTCAAATACAGTATAACAACGGAAAACAAAGTATCTGTGTACCCGGATATACGGCACTGTGGAAGTGTAATGACGAAATCCGATTCAAAGAATTATTTACCGACACCATCTACACATTGAAACACAATCAGCTGGAAAAGTACATAATATTCAATACCGGTAAATATTACTGGCCGGCTTCCGAACGTACGCTTACAGACAATAACAGTGACCGAATTATGATCAGCTATGCAATCGAGAATGACAAGTTACTCTATTTCCAGTTCATCAGAGGGCTTTACACAGA
>OCQB01002771.1_pt1 | contig 11230 bp, 9 predicted proteins | sample 1538631 | NCBI WGS metagenome assembly OCQB01 (sample SAMN04571713, study PRJEB22368) | human gut metagenome | biome: human gut; material: stool | host: Homo sapiens | place: Luxembourg | collected 2012-10-19 | reverse complement strand
GGCGGCAGGCCGCCAGGGTTCGCTCCTGCCGGGGACAGTTGTCCGCCACGTCGGAGAAGGTGATGCCAAGGCGTCCCAGCTGGGCGCTGAACTCCTGGATCTCCTGCCGGCTGGCCGTCCGCGCGGTGTATTCCGCGATCTCGTCCCGGGGGTCGGGCAGGGTGTCCGCCAGGCTCCGGAGCTCCTCTCCGCCCGCGGACTCGTCCAGGGAGACCACGTGCCCGTGACGCCGCTCCCGCCGGTAGTGGTCGATGAGCCGGTTCCGGATGGCCCGCGCCGCATAGGGCAGAAACGCGCCGCGCTGCCGCTCGTAGCTCAGGATGGACTCATAGAAGGCCAGCATGGCGATGCTCAGCTCATCCTCGTGGCCATGCTCCGGGCTGGTATGTATGAACTTGACGGTCTCGCTGCGGATGAAGCCGGTATACTGCCGGATCAGGGCGTCCGCCGCGTCGGCGTCCTGCTTCGCGGCGTAGACGAAGCTGACGATCTCATGCTCTGTCCGGGTCATTTCCATCCCTCCCCAATTCCCCTCGCAGATAGAATACGGGGCGGCCTCCGGTTTTTCGGGGTCGCCCGCTTACTCGCGCATAAAATTATTATTTATCATCATAGCGCATGGCTGGCCGTCACGTCCCCGCCGGAATGAGAAATTCAGGTAAAATCCTTGTAAAGTCGGGCAGGGAAGGGGAGGGCGGCATCCAGGCCGCCGGAACGGCGGGCGCGGAGGGAAGGGGCGGCGCATAATTCTTCCACCGCGGACATACAGTATGGACAGGACTGCTCTGGACAAGGAGGGGTAGCGTATGAACGCCATGGATCGGCATCGCGCCGTCGTCCGGCGCCGGATCGGGAAAAAGCGGGTGGGGATGCGGAGAAAGCCCGCGGGGGCCCAGCGGGACCGGCGCAGGCTGGTTCAGCTGCTGGTGAGCCTGGCGCTGTTCCTCCTGGTCTTTGTGGGCCGAGGGGTATTCCCGGAGCAGATCCAGGTGTGGGAGCGGCTGCTGACCTCCGATGTGGACTTCCAGGCGGCGTTCCAGAGCTTTCGGGAGTCGCTGGCCCAGGGGGATGACATCCAGACGGCGCTGGGCCGGCTGGGGGCGTCCATGCTGGGCGGCCAGACCCAGGACGGGGAGCCGGAGGCTGGCGGTCCGGTGGAGGTGACGCTGCTGAGCCAGACCAGCAGGCTGGGGCTGGACTACGCCTCCCACGCCGGGGTGATGGCGGCCCTGGCCCCCCGGGAGGAGGAGCCGGAGCCGGAGGAGAGCCAGGAGCCGGAACCGGAGCCGGAATCCACTCCGGAGATCGTTACGGCGGTGGCCCAGGCCTATACCGACGACGGAGTCGCCCTGCCCGCCAACGTGAGCTTTGCCTACTACGAGCTGGGGCTGGAGGAGACGGCGGTGCCGGTCCAGGGCTCCGTCACTTCCACCTTCGGCTATCGGGACAACCCCATCGACGGGGACCATGAGTTCCACCTGGCCCTGGACATCGGCGCGGCGGAGGGGACGGAGATTGGCGCCTTCGCCGACGGCGTGGTGGAGTATATCGGGGAGAGCGACGAGTTCGGCCTGTACCTGAAGATCCGCCATGACAACAACGTGGCCAGCTTCTACGCCCACTGCAGCCAGCTTCTGGTGAGCAAGGGGGATGAGGTGACCTGCGGGCAGACGGTGGCCCTGGTGGGGGAGACGGGCAACGCCACCGGGCCCCACCTCCACCTGACCATTGAGAAGGACAATATCCGGCTGGACCCCGCCTACTATGTGGACCTGTCCTGAGTCCGGGCCCAGGCTGGAGATCACCCCGGGCTTCCTGCTGCTGATGGCGGGGCTGCTCTATCTGGACGAGGGAGCGGGCCTGCTGCCCTGGGCAATGCTGGCCTGCGCCCTGCACGAGCTGGGCCACCTGGCGGCGGCCCTGGCCTTTGGAGGCAGGTCGCCCCGGCTGCGGCTGAGCGCGGTGGGGGCGGAGCTGCGCCTGGACTATCCCCATCCCCTGTCCTACGGCCGGGAGAACCTGGTCCTGCTGGCCGGCCCGGCGGTCAACCTGCTGCTGGCGGTCCCGGCCTTCGCGCTGGGGTTGCGGATCCTGGCGGTGTCCAGCGTGTGGATCGGGGCGTTCAACCTGCTGCCCATCCCACCCATGGACGGGGGACGGCTGGCGGAGAATCTGCTGGGCGGCTGGCTGGAACTGTCCTGGACACCCACCGCCCTGGCGGTGATCTCGGCGGTGCTGGCGGGTCTGCTGGCGGGGGTGGGGGCCATCGCGGCGGCGGTGTACGGCAATGTGACCCTGGTCCTCACAGCCGTCTGGCTGCTGTGGTGCACGCTGCGGGCCGGGCGGGATCTCTCGGGATGAGAAGGGTGGACGCGCCGCAAAAAGCCGGCCATCCATAAGAGTTAGCCATCCGTGAGAGTATTGAAAAATAAGTTGATACAAAGGATGCAGAGCAACAGACTCCTCCGTAGGGGGAACTGGGGGCTACTCCCCGTCAGAGGCAGAAATGATTTCCGGAAACAGTGGAGTATCCCCATCAGCGCCGCCGGGGTGGCGTATACCAACCAGAGGCTTCTATCTCAAACAGGATTACCAGCGACGGGCTCCGCAGGTTCAACCATTTCCAGCTTTGGGACAGCGGCCTCGGACGGGGGCCTCAAAGGCCTTCTCTATGATTTTGGCATCGGTGGAATTGACTTCCTCTGCGCCGCTATTCACTTTTTCATCTGCCATTCGATTCCTCCTTACGTTTTAATTTCTGGAGTGCTACATAAATCTTTGCCCCCAAATTTTATACTTATTTTTTCCAATCTTCACCTGACCTCTCCCACGACGCAAAAACGCCGCCCGACTGCCTTCCTTGGCGGCGCCCTATGTAATGTGGTAGGTCTGTTTTGTTTTCTTAGCCCTGCAAAGCCTTGATATTGCAGGACTCCCATTATTTAATCATACGCTGGGCAAAATAGACGGACATCTAGGAGTGGATAAGATCCCGCCCCTGATAGCGTCTGGTCAACTTTGTGGTATAATATCTGAATACCGTCTTCTCCAAAAATAGTGATTGCGGAAAAATTGATAATGTTGTATAATTATTTTAAATGTTTAATGTCAAAAACAGTTAAAATGCTGAAATTGATTAGGATTTTTGAGCGCTTCATTAGGATCTCTAAACAACTGATAGGAAGGAATGTTACGCATGATAGATTATACTGGGCTAACGTTTCAGCATCTTCAATATTTCATCACGATCTCTGAACAGGGAACGATGAGCCGTGCCGCTGAGATCCTCCATGTCTCACCGTCGCTGTTGAGTCAAAAAATCTCCCAACTGGAGAATATCATTGGCATCCAACTTTTCCGACGCTTGAAACAACGGCTCTATCTGACAGAAGCTGGACAGCAGCTTTTAATGGATTTCAGGGACATCCTCTTTCAGCTAAACCGTGCGTTAGATTCTGCAAGGGAGCAGTATAGCATCACGCGACCATTGACGATCGGTTTTACAAATTATCAAAGCAGCCGATCCGTGGAAATCTTTCTGGAAGAACTTCACAAAAGATTCCCTGATATTTCCTTCTCCGCCGAGATTCTGCCGCGCAGAAGACTTTTGGAGGACTTTGAAGACAGAAAAATTGATATCATCTTTAGTTGCCGATTTTGAATACCTTCGCAAAGACAAATCTGTGATCAGCAGAAATGTTAAATCGGTACCAATTGGGTGTTTTGTAAGCTCCTCTTCCCCACTTGCCCATAGGGACATGCTTTCCTGGAAGGATCTTGAAGGAGCGACCTGTATTCTTCCTGAACACCAGAATAGTTCTGCATTCATTCGCGATTTAAAGCGCAAGCTTAACGAAGAAAATGTCAATATAAGCATTCGTTTCCATGCTGGAGATATTCTGACTACAAACCACCTCGTTGCACATAATAACTATATCACTTTTGCGGGAGCTACCTCACCCAAGGACAACCGGCTGAAATATTTCATTATGGACAATCTTCAATATCCATTCATAGTAGCGCACCATGCAGATTTAGATCCCGAGCTTTCCGCTTATGCCAATGCATTATATGATATAGCTCGTAAATGTACCGAGCCCCTTTGACTATACCATAATTTTAAAGCAGCTAACTATTCGATTGCCATACCGTAGCGATGATCCCAAACATTCCAGTGCCCAAAAAGGTAGTGACCCAAATGCTTTTACAAGCAATTTGGGTCACTACCTTTTTGGGGCAACCAACTTATCAGCCACTTATCATCAGAAATGCTTAAAGATGCTAAAGAACTTATCCAAATTTCATAGCTTTACAATTTTCAAATCCGACTTCTATGATTATGACATGACCAGGGCGCGCTGGATCAAAATGTTGGAGGGAGACATCAATGGCAAAAATCAGATTTCAAGTTGGTAATTATAAACTGCATGATCAACCTAACATGAATTTTCAGCTGAACCGGATCCAGAAACTAGGCGCTGACTTGAATAAGGTTCGTGAAATAGCGGCAAAAGTCACCGATAATCCCTCGTATGTTACGCTTATGAAGGAAGCCGCGAAAGAAGCAAAGGCAGCCGGTGATCTCCGTGCCGCCAACGCTTATCTCCGTGGTGCAGACTTCTTTACGCCTGCCAGAGAGGGTAAGCTGGAAATTTACAATGAGTATCGCGAGATCTACTATAAACTCAATGAACCAATGATGGCGGAGAATAACGTCCAGAAGGTATTGATTCCCTTTGGCAAGGGCTTTATCCCCGTGCTGTACTGTCTGCACGAGAATCCGAAAGGAACCATTGTTGTTCACGGTGGCTTCGATTCTTATGTAGAGGAATTTCTAAAATTCATGGTCTATATGCACCAAAAGGGCTACGATGCATACATCTTTGAAGGCCCTGGTCAGGGTGCATGCATCAATGACTATGCTATGCCCTTCACTCCCGACTGGGACAAGCCCGTCTCTGCCGTACTGGACCACTTTCAATTGGACGACGTAGCTCTGGTTGGTATCTCGCTTGGCTCTCTTCTGTGCAAGCGGGCTGCTGCCAAGGAACATAGGATCACATATTTGATGTCCGTTGGCATTATGACCAGTTTCTATGAAACCCTCCTAAGTGGTCTGACAGAGGAAATCCGTGTGAAAGTGGATGCAGCGGTAGAGCGGCAAGACAAGGAAGCGGTCAACGCTCTGTGTTATGAGCAAGCCGAAAAGAATCCCATGTACGACTGGTACTGGGAACATGGTACCTATGTATTTGGCGTTGAGACTCCCTATGACATGCTTCTCACGGCAAAAAAGTATGATATTGAGCCCATCGCCGACCAAATCACTCAGGACTATTTGATGGTGGCCGGCGCTAATGATCATTTTGTCCCCTTGCATCTTGCTAATGAAGAAATCCGGATTATGAATAATGTCCGGTCCTTCACAATGCGCATCATCACATCTGCTGAAAAAGGGGATGACCACTGCAACGTAAGCAACCGTAAGCTCATGTTAGACTTCTTTGTCAACTGGCTGGAAGAAACGAAACGTGAAAAGGCCGAGACAGAACTTGCAATCAAGCGTGGCTACAGCGAATAATCGAGATCCATTTCCTGAAATTTACAAGGAGGAAGAGTTATGGCAGCATTTCTTCCATATGCACTGATTATTGCAGTTATCGTTTCCTTTGCACTTGGCACCGTTTTTAACTTTAACGTAGGTCTTCTGTGCATCGTGACTGGATTTATTGCTCTTGTAGTATGCGGAGGCACTGGCGCAGAGATCATTTCTGTGTTGAGTACCAGTACCATCGCCCTGATGGTGGGCATTATGTTCATGTTCACCATCGCCAACAAAAACGGGACCATTGAGAAGCTCTGTAACAAGATGCTTCGCACTGTTCACGGTAAGAGTTTTCTGATGCCCTTCGCCTTTGCCATTGTCGGCGCAATCGTGTGTGGCACCGGGGCCGGTGGTATGGCGACCTGCGCCCTGATATGCAACCCTGCGGCTGGTATGTCTAAAAAGATTAAGGTTGATCCCCTGCTGATGAGCACCACTACTATGCACGGCACTTTTATGGGTCAGTTCACTCCCGTCTCTGCCATGGCCGTCCCTGTCCTCGCCTATCTGCAGGAGGCCGGAATCGACGGACTGGAATTTAAAATCATGGGATGGAATCTGGCCCTTGAATTTGTCGCTGTTGTTGTTGCCTTCATCATATTCGGCGGCCTCAAGCTTGTTAAGTCCAAGGACTCCATTACCATCGACTTGGGAGAAATCGATGACACCTTCAATGTACAGAATTGGATCAGCTTGGCGTGCATCGTACTTCTTCTGGTTGCCATTATCTTCACTGAACTCAATCTGGGAATTCTGGCCCTGACTCTTGGGTTTATTATGCTGCTGGTGAGCCGCAAGCATGGCCTGGATGACGGCTCGATCATCAAGGCCATGCCTTGGAACTCTATCGTAATGATTGTCGGTGCCATGGCACTGATGACTCTGATGGCTGATTCCGGCGGGACTGAATTGATCGTCGGTGCGATCCAATCCCTGAATCTGGGCACCTTCGGCCTGCTAATTCTGTTCCTGGTGGCCGGCCTGATGTCTTTCTATGCCACTTCTATCCCTGTCGTTTTGGCCATTCTTCCTCTGGCCATTCAGTTGTGTAATGTGCTGGGTACGGACGGGATCATCCCTGGTGTCGTCGTTGCGATCTGCATTGTCGCAACCATTGTTGACGTCAGCCCCATGAGCAATAACGGTGGCATGATGCTGTCCTCCGCCGCAGCGCTGATTGACGACTCTACTGCGGTTTCCAAGATGTTCAAAAAGCTGTTTTACTACGGCCTGACTCAGATTGTTCTCTGGTCTGTCATTTGTTGGCTACTCTTCGTTGTTATCGGCCTTTAATTGACCCTTACTCTAAAAGATTGGAGCATTCTAAACTATGAAGCTTATTGACCTTAGTCAAGATATTTTTACCGGGATGCCTGTTTACCCGTCCCATCAGCGCACTGTCATCTTTGAAATAAAATCCCATAAGGAATCTGCCCTGCAGAATGCCAGCGGTTTCTCCACCCGGACCAATGGCCTGCTGATGAGCGACCACGGCCCAACCCACATGGATGCCATCGCTCATATGGACCCTGATCCCAATGCTCCCAGCGTTGACGAGATTCCCCTGGAGGACATGTATACCTCCGCCATTTGCCTGGATGTATCCCATATCCGAGGGGAAGAAAACTACATCACCAAGGATGAACTACAAAGGGCACTGAAGATGTCCGGCCTGACCATTCAAAAGCGAGACACCGTCCTGTTGTATACTGGGCACTCTGACCGTACTTATCCTGATTACCAACGCTACCTGTTCAACTACCCCGGCCTTGACCGGGAGGGTACTGAGTTTCTACTGGATCATGGAGCGATCAACATCGGCATCGACGCCCCCAGCGTGGATAGCAGCATAGAGATGAAACGGAAGCTATACCCTTCTCACGTGGTCTGCCGTGAGCGTCAGTGCTACAATATTGAAAATATGTGCAACCTGGGTGAAGTGGCTGGCAAACGGTTTACTCTGGCGGCTTTCTGCTTAAAGATCCGTGGCGGCAGCGGTTCTCCCATCCGCGCAGTTGCGATTTTGGACTAACCGGGCTCCTCTTCAGGAATTGTATACAGATTGGAGGAACAGTATGGAAAAGCTGATTATTACCATTGCTCCTAACGGATCTCTCCCTACTAAGGAGATGACTCCCTATGTGCCTATCACACCTGACGAGATGATTGCAGACATCAAGCGCTGCTACGATGCGGGTGCCGCTGTCTGCCACATCCATGCCCGCGACGCAGAGCAGAAGTCCTGCCACGATCCCGAGTATTTCAAGGCCGTTGTAGGCGGCGTCAAGGCCTCTACTAATATGATCACCCAGATCTCCACCGGTGGCCGAGCCAGTTTTGATCCCATTAGCCGCTGCAACGGTCTATTGGCAGATCCCGAAATGGCCAGTCTGAGCACCAGTTCCTGTAATTTCGCCGACCGCATCTACGAAAATTCTCCCGAACACGTAGAGCTGTTCGCCACCAAAATGAAGGAAAAGGGTATCAAGCCCGAGTTTGAATGCTTTGATCTATCTATGATTTACTGGGCTAAGCAGCTGTGCGACAAGGGCCTCAACACCGGCGTACCCTACTTCAACTTGATCCTCGGTGTTAAGGGTGCCCTCCCATACTCTCCCCGCAATTTAATGAACTATGTAGATGCTCTTCCTCCCGGCGCTATCTGGAACACGCTGGGTGTTGGAGCCGCCCAACTGCAGATGGCAGTTCACGCCATCTTATGGGGGGGGCATGTCCGGGTTGGGTTGGAAGACAACATCTATTACAGCAAGGGTGTTTTGGCTACCAATGTACAGTTGGTTGAGCGTGTTGTCCGTCTGGCCCACGAACTCGGCCGTGAGGTTGCTACTCCGGATGAAGCCCGTGCGATTCTTGGCCTTTCCCCATTGAAATAATATTACCAATCTCTTTTCGATGGCCGCCGCCTGACCTTTTCTTCTGGCGGTGGCCATCCATTTTACTTCAATATATCTGAACGGGAGGAAACTATGGTTGGAGGCGCGTCAACACCATCTTGTGGTAAGGTATGACTCACCGATCCACAGAATCCCTTACCGTGTAGTACACAGCCCTTGGAGAGGGGCTCTAATAACTACTACTCTATACACAGGGACTGTTTTAAGCCATGTATGAAGATCGAATCTTAATGCCCTCCCTCCGGGAGAAGATTATTTCAGCCCAACAGGCGGCAGAATTTATTCTACCCAATATGACCCTCGGGTTCTCCGGCTTCACAGCCGTGGGCTATCCCAAGGCGATACCTCAGGCAATTGCCAAACAAGGCACCGCTACGAATCTAACCGTCATCGCCGGTGCCTCCGCCGGTGACGAACTGGACGGCAGCTTAGCCAGGGCAGGGCTCATCGGTTACCGCACCCCTTTTAACGTCAATAAGGATCTGCGAGCCGGAATCAACGGAGGCAGTATCCGCTATACAGATCAGCACCTGGGTCACCTACCCGAAATGGTCTGGGGCGGCACTTTTGGAAAGGTGGATTTCGCCATCATTGAGTGCTGTGGTATTACGGAAGATGGCGGCATTATCCCCACCCTCTCCGTAGGTGTATCCAACACGTTAATAGATGCCAGCGACCAGGTCCTCCTGGAACTGAACTTGGCTCATCCTATGGAGCTTTACGGGATCCACGATATTTTTACCGTGGGGAAAATCCCCTGCGACACTACGTTGCCCATTATGACCGCAGACGGTCGGATCGGAGAAAAGGTCATCTATTGCGCTCCTGAAAAGATCAAGGGTATCGTCATTGCGGATGAACCTGACGGAGAACCACACTTCGTTCCACCCAGTGACACCTCGAATAAAATAGCAGAACATATCATCCGGCTGCTGAAAAGCGAAGTGGATGCCGGCCGGCTTCCAAAGAACTTTACCATCCAGTCTGGCTTTGGTGCTGTAGCCAATGCGGTTTTGTACGGACTGGACTCGGATCAGTTCGACACACTGAATATGTACACGGAAGTAGTTCAAGACGGCGCGTTAGACCTAATTCTTAAGGGCCGTATCCAGACCGCCTCCGCAACCTCCCTTTCTCTTTCCAGCAGCGGTCGGCAGCTGTTCTATCAGAACTTGGATATCCTGAAAGATCGCTTCGTTCTCCGTCCCCAGGATCTAAGCAATAATTGTGCGATAATCCGCCGCCTGGGTGTGGTGGCAATGAACACCGCCATTGAAGCGGACATTTACGGCAATGTAAATTCCACCCACATTATGGGCGCCAGCATGATGAACGGCATCGGAGGCTCAGGGGATTTCGCCCGCAATGGCTCTTTGTCCATTTTTATGACGCCATCTATCGCCAAGTGCGGCGCAATTTCCAGTATTGTTCCCATGGTCTCCCACGTGGACCATACTGAGCATGACGTACAGATTATCGTCACCGAGCAAGGTTTAGCTGATCTGCGGGGCAAGTCTCCCAAAGAGCGGGCGGAGCTGATTATAGCAAACTGCTGCCATCCCGACTATCGTCCGGCACTGCGGGCTTACTATGCACACGCAAAAAAAGTGGCCAGTGGCCAACACACCCCCCATGACTTGAAGACTGCGCTCTCCTGGCATACCCGCTACATTGAAACTGGCACTATGAAAGAGTAGCGTATAGGAGGGAAAATCATCATGGACTACGCGGCAGAATCGCTGAAACTGCACTACCAGTGGCGGGGCAAGCTGGAGACGGTGCCCAAGATGGAGGTCAAGGACAAGCAGTCCCTCTCCCTGGCCTACACCCCGGGGGTGGCCCAGCCCTGCCTGGAGATTCAGAAGGACGTGAACAAGAGCTATGAGCTCACCGGGCGGTGGAACACTGTGGCGGTGGTCACCGACGGCTCGGCGGTGCTGGGCCTGGGGGACATCGGGCCGGAGGCGGGCATGCCGGTGATGGAGGGCAAGTGCGTGCTCTTCAAGGCCTTCGGCGGGGTGGACGCGGTGCCCCTGTGCATCCGCAGCCACGACGTGGACGAGATCGTGCGTACCGTGGCCCTGCTGGCGGGCTCCTTCGGGGGGATCAACCTGGAGGACATCGCCGCTCCCCGGTGCTTTGAGATCGAGCGGAAGCTGAAGGAAGTGTGCGACATCCCCATCTTCCACGATGACCAGCACGGTACCGCCATCATCGTGGCCGCCGCCCTCATCAATGCTCTGAAGTTGGTGGGCAAGCGGATGGAGGAGGTCACCGCCGTGTTCTCCGGGGCCGGGGCCGCCGGCACCGCCATCTTCAAGCTGCTCTGGGCTATGGGCTTACGTCGTGCAACGTTGTGCGACATTCACGGCGTGGTTTACCCCGGACGTCCGGATTTGGCTCAGGACCCCTATCTGGACGAGATTGCGCAGATGACGAATCCTACGGTTCGGGGCGGTTTGCAGGAAGCTCTTATTGGGGCAGACCTCTTTGTAGGAGTTTCTGCACCCAATCTGGTAACGGCCGAGATGATAGCAGCTATGGCGGACAAGCCCATCCTCTTCCCCATGGCCAACCCGGTGCCCGAGATCATGCCCGACCTGGCCCTGGGGGCGGGGGCGGCGGTGGTGGGCACCGGCCGGAGCGACTTCCCCAACCAGATCAACAACGTGCTGGCTTTCCCCGGCATCTTCCGCGGCGCGCTGGATTG
>OCQB01002770.1_pt1 | contig 11233 bp, 18 predicted proteins | sample 1538631 | NCBI WGS metagenome assembly OCQB01 (sample SAMN04571713, study PRJEB22368) | human gut metagenome | biome: human gut; material: stool | host: Homo sapiens | place: Luxembourg | collected 2012-10-19 | reverse complement strand
CTTGTCGGAAGACCTGAATTGAAAGACTCCTTTGTTTCTTTCAACATGACTCGAGCTGCCTAGAAATGATTCTCTCTATTCATTCTTACAGAGTTATAGAAGCAAAGAATGATGACTATAAGACATTCACACACTATATTCGAGAAGGTGTTCAGACCACCATTAATGAGATAAACGCCTCTCCGGAGGACCAAAGGAAGCGATTGCAACCAGGAGATAGGAACAATGGAAAAGAATAACTTCTCAAGAAGACAGAATGAGAAGAATAATAGCAATAAGGAACGTATTGTGAGCGATGGAAAGAATAGAAGCCATGTATGAGGACTTTCATCTCCTTGAACTTCACTACATGCAGATTCTGTCTCTAGCAAGAGATCAGTTCGACTCAATGTCTGCCATCTCGGATTATCCTTACAGAGACCTCCTTGCTTTTTTCTTTCTTTAGTATTCTCCTTCTCAGCCAAGTCCTTCCATGTACGCAACTGAAATACATCAAGCAGAAGTAATAATAACAGAAGCACATTGAATACTGAGGAATTGATCACACAATATGCTAAAATTACCAAATACAAGAGGAAATGACCCCAAATACTTCCTGTCAGATGTCGTATTCTACAGATAATTCCATTTCAACATGGCTACGTATTGCAAAACTTGGCAAAAAAGACATATCTCGGCCTTTCCTCCTCCTCTGTCTCTGGAGTCTCTTCATTTGCACAAATGGAGGATCCCAATAACAATACATTGAGGAATAGAAGCAAATTAATCACGATATTCCATAGACTGTGAGTAAAAGAGAATCTTGGCATCCCCTCATGTCGGAATAGAATGGAATCCATCGAATCTGGTGGTTTCATCATTTCTCTGATGATTGGTTCACATGTAATATCAAAGGATCTAATGATCATTCTAATCAGAGATCAAACTTTAATATGCATGTTACGCATAAAAGAACCAAATAAAAGATTCTCTCCCTCTTGGAGGTTGCTTTCCACAGATCAGCTTCATGAGATAATTTCCAACATAATATAAGGATGAGAATATAGAGTGGATAATAATAGCCACTTGGAGTGGGGCTAAATAATACTCCAGCTAGAAAGATAGAGAATACGACAGCAAAGGAAGACGGTAATGAAATACCCTATGGTTCAATAGTATATGAAGACTAGTACTTGCTGTCTTTCACTTGGATTTGAAATGATTGTTCCAAGTGAAACACCAAAAATAAGAAAATCAACGAGAAAGAAACAGCACAATCCTTCAATAGTTGTTAGAGGCTGGATTCCGATCACTTCATAGATCTACAATTCAAATAAAAGAATCAAATAAACATCTCCATTCACAACATTAAATGAAATAAGAATATCAAAAAGACAAGCTACAAAGGAAATCAAAGCGCTACTCACTGCTGGTAATAGAAAGGCAATCTTTCGACGACACATAGCAGTGATAAGTAATATCCATAGTATGATGCAAGAATAAGCAAATGAGCTGATGGTCGAACGAATATATAGGGATAGATACAATATGATGCCAAGGATGACTAGACCTTTCGATCCGACATGACTAAATAAACACTAAACGCAACTAAAAGATACATAGCCATCTTAGTACAAGTTGATACCTTTTAGCAAATATAATCCAAATACCTTTCGGAAAAAGCGAATTCACAAAAAGAAATTTGCGATTATGATCAAACAATCCAAAACGAACTTATCGAATCACTTTCATCTTCAAGAATCTTCTCAATAATTGGCAGATTGTACTTAACTTGAGATACGAGGAAGTCTTTCAGGCCCCCACACACTGAAACTACGACTAATGTACTATTTCTACTTGTACCATCCTCAGATGCATTTTGGTGGATGGCTGCTAACTCATTCAATGAGCTCGAGAATTCATCATAGTCAATTACTAGGAGCGAACAGCAAGGACCATCAAGAGACTTGCTAACATAGCGTTCTTTAGCAAACTACGTTATCATTGTTTCTATTCTCGTACCTTGTCGAATAATCTGCATGCTTGTGTCACGCACTGTGATTTACTGAATTTTGGAAGAAGATCACAAATACACTGTTCATAATCGACTCTTCCAATGACTCTCAACTTATCAACATTAGATTGACGAGAAGAGTAAGTTGTATGAGAGATAGTATCTCCACCCGAAGTTTCTGAAGGAGTATTGATATCGAGAGATGAGTTCTGGAGGGTAGTTACTACAGACGGTGTACTATAAGTGTGATGGCTTCGCAAATCATCTCGAGTATTCCAAGAACTCAGGCTTTCAGACGTACTCACAGATGAATGAGTGGTTTTCAAGTCATTTTCTCGTATTACCCAAGTTGAATAGATGAAGAACAAACGACGCACGATATCTGGAAGTGCCATCTGACGAAGGCATGTCTCACATCACACGAAATTCTCAATCCTACAATACTCTCAGTGTTTGCCAAATTGTTTTCAAGATCAGCAGAGTTCATTTCCAGAATTACACGTCTTTCCTCCTCAGCAACCGGAATTCTACACTTTATTCCATCAAGCAAGTCTACTGTTTCTTTTTCTGGTATGCAGGATCTGCAGCAATTGTCTTGAACAGTCTTCTTCTTCCAGATTTGGAGTGATACTTCTCGATGTACTTACCCAATTTGATCACTTGATAGAGAATGGATCCAACAAAACGATATCCAAAGAGAATACCAATGATGATGGTAAGAATGACTCCATACACAGCAACAGCATTGAACTAGACTTATACATATCCATTTCTCTTACCATCAAGATACCTCCAGCATAGATGAAGTTTCCTGCAAGCCAAAAAATAACAAGTTTTGAGCGGAATCGTTTGTAGGATACTTCCATGTTATGTTGAGCCGCTTCATTGTTGATAAGATTACTATCACGAGTTCCCCATGTTACATCGTGTACATTACAGAATGAATAGATGATGAAGATGTTCATAAATGTCGGTAGCATGAATCTTGAAGTGACAAAATAACAAAAGAGGATACAGATACTGGATCATTGTTGGCAGAATGGAGAATAACTGACCATGAACAATAGAACACACAATAGTGACAAAGGTTGATGCACAAGCAGCAAAGAGAACGAAAGCATCAATAGCAGTCATAGAATAGAAGGTTACTATTCATTGATAATCTCAATTATGGAGTACAAAACATTGTAAACATCAAGAGAGATCCATAGACAATATACGATAATCGATAGATCTCTTGATTATCTCTTGGATCATTGCCGAGAGCATAAATGAACTATGGTCACAGATAACGACAGTTTCTACTTGGATACCAGTTACTGTTAGATAGATTGCATTCAAACAATAGGAAGTTACTGAGCCACTGCCAAACTCAGAGTTCAATACAATTGCAAAGGTTAGATACATGTTAGCAACTTGTGTGAGAGTCATGACTACGGATCAACAAGGAATATCGATTTTACATAGGTTTACAGACATATATACCAGCTGGAATGTGAGAATGATCTTTCTCCATAGACTGTGACCTGACTCTGTATACAGACGACTCCACTCTTTCATAGCATAGAGACCAGCAAAGAACGATCCATTCAGCCATCGTCGACGCTGACGAATCAGAATATTTAGATTCGAAGGAATATCAGTTGTAGCAACTGCAGTATTGACTATGTCCTAGTACTCATTTATCACATACCGAAATGAAGAGTGTAATCACAGTCTTTCTTGACTAGCATTTCAAATCCCATAATACGATCTTCTGCAAGATACATATTGGCCGAAAATGGCTCAACCACAAGTCGATTCTCATCGCTCTCGAGAAGGAAATACTTATCAAGAGGAGTTCCTTGTAGGGCTTCAAATCGATAGGCCGAGAAGGCTCCTGGAAGGACCGATACGTAACCAAAGGTTGACTCCATTGCCTTCTCCAGGAAGTGAGACACTTTGTATTCGAAGTACTGAGCAGATTGGACAGGGGATGCCTTAGAAGCATTTAATGCCTATTTGTGAGAAGAAAGTGCTATTATCAACAAGAATCTCTCCACAACAACCTCCAATCTGAGGATTCTCTTCCATCTCATTATATAATTGAATGAGAGCAGTTGGCATTGGCTATTTGTCAACGTTCAAGTCTGCACCTACTCTTGTACCAACATCCAGCAGAGTGATAAACTCAGGATTCAGTTGTCTGGAAAACCCTCTCATAATCCACAAGTGAGAAGATAACTTTCCCATGTTGTGCTCCTTAACAGCAAAGATAATGTCAAATGGAGTATAGTAGCTTTCATTAGCAATTGATCCTTTGCTGATCAGACGGTTACATTTGAAAAGGTGAAGCTGGAGCATCGGAACTCTTTTCGTCAAGGCAATGATATCACGTTCATTGTAATGTTGTTTCATTTCAGGCAAGTGTTGCTTCCATGCTTTGATTCTACGTCGATTGTCTTCAACGGCCACATCCATCACTCTAGCATCTTCTTCTGTTAGGAAATGCTTATTATCTTCTCGGTACTAGAGTTCACAACAGATTTATTCTCTTACTTGAAAGATGGTGTTATTCATCTTGTCACGACCATCAATAATCACAAATACAACAATGTCATCAATCGTCAGTCCATACGAGAACTCAGGGAGATTCTCGATATTATCAGCAATTCCTCGAAGTGTATCATTGAGTTCCTTAAAGGATTCATTGAACATGGTTACGGAGATCACTACCTTGGGTTTCTGTCTCCCTGGAAGTAGTTCAATTCCGTATTCAGGATCATTAAAACTATTGATATCTCCAAAGAAAGGCCGATATTCAACATCCTTGCTAACTTTCCTCCATGCTTCACCTGATAATAATTGTTGGATCTTAACGGATGGTGGTGTCTCTTCATTTTCTGCTGATACGTTTACACTCTACACATAATAAGGTGGGGGGATGATGACTGTTGAGAAGGCTTCGTCATAGGTACGCAGGGGTTCTTTCAGTACAGCTCCATCTACAGAGTTGGATTTACTGCTTTGTACATTCGACTGGGACTCTTTGACGGTGGATAAAGAGTCGGAGGAGTGAATGCTGTTGGAATTCTGTTCCAATGCAAGCGAAACAATTCTTTTCCGCTTTAGATAGACGTCGAGTGCAACAGCCATTTCAGTTCTTGCCATGCGTTGTAATTCACGTTCGGACATAGAGTCCGTGATCACCTCTGCACTTGTCGCAAGCATACTCTGAGTTGAATGGAATTAAAAGCTCCAATGATTCATCTTCGTTGATTGGGATATGAAATGGTGATCAAGACCCTAATTCATCGATTAGGGATCATTTTGATGTACAGGGCCCTATTATGTCTTTGGTTGTTGAGATTGAATATACGATTTACATTGCTGTGAATCAAACGGTTATTTGAAATTGATAAACAATATAAAATAGAGATAAGTTAACTCATTAGGAGAGCATTCATTCTCTCCTCTTTTCTTTTTCTAGCGAGAATGCCAAACACAGTTAGTGCCAGTATCACAATCACAGTAACAGGTAACACTAGTACCAATACCAAAAGTTTACGCAAATTACCAACAAAATAAACAGATTTCGATACTTCCACATATACATCCTTCTTCAGCGTCATAGCGATCTCTTCAGCCAACTCTTTCCTCTTTACGGTCACCTTTCGATACACTCGCTTTGCTGAGTTGTACCAGAGTGTCGACTCAAGATATATCTCAGTATAACAGAAGGGTTCGGTATCAATTCGATAATAGATATAGTAATCACTTAACAACTCTGGATTCAAATGAAGACTGGACGCTAGACTGCTTTTCACCAAATCTACAGTGGAATACAAAGAATCACACTTGATTCCATTTACTATCACTGCCATTCGGACCAGTGCATGACCAATAGACTTATTATCCTTGCAATACTGCTGCTCATTAGCAAAGGCCACTCCATCTGGTGTCTCCATACACTTCATGATTCGAACACCTACACCCTCTAAGCAGGGGAGTCGTAGCGCATCACCAATAGCAATCATGGTATCATTATATACACAATTCTCTTGATTGTTGCTATAGAGTATCACGTTACCTAACTTGACACACTCTCCACCTAGACATCACCTCCCAACCTCGTTCCTACCTTCGACAACAAGACGGAATGCATGATAACTCGTCTTTGGAGGAAGCAACTGAAGTTGAATGCGAGGACGGGTGTCCCATTGGATATCAGTCGCATTCAGAAGTAAAAAGTCATGTGTTCGAAGCAACCCCCATCTGTTGAAGTACATGAGAACACCATACAACTCGATGTGAGAAGGAACACATGACTGAGAACGAGAAACAAGAATAGTATTAACATATTGATGATTATACCCCGTATGCTCGTAGAGAATAGAACCCCCATTCCCAGCATCCCACTCTGCATCATCACTTGTGAAGATTCGATAGGCATTGATATTCTAATTGTAATCTCTCGTTTCTTTACGTACATCTGTTGAAGCAGTGACTGTAGGGAATGGAGAAGAATAGAAATAATCAGATGATGCAAGAAGAGAAGCTGATAAGGCAAAGTAGATATGAGAATGTGATAATGCGTACTGATGAACCTCAACAGCAATAATATTGTCTCCTAACTGAAGGTATTGGTGAGATACAGTAGCACTCACAAAACGTGGATACATCAAAGAAGAAGTAGCGTTCCCATAATCATATCCTGAAGTGCCATTGTCCTTACAGTCTTGTAGATGGAAGTCTAAGTGATATCGAATCACTTCAATATTGTTAATGTATACAGAGACACCTTCACGAATCAGAATATTCAGAAGCATCACACTATAGTCAACAATCTTCTGAATCTACATGTCAGTTTCTTCAGCATTCTTACTCGAATGTGCTGGCGCAAATACAAACTCTCTGATGCTTGAATTGGATACTGTGAACTCCCTGTGGCCCACACAGAATCATCATAATCAAAGTCACGCCAATTAAAGGGCATATTATTGGAACTACGAAAATACTTCCATGTACTTGTGGATGAAACCACTCTGATCATAGTAAATGTGTACCAACGACATGGATACAATTCTGTAACTGATCGACCAATAAAATACGTGGAAAAAACAGGAGTTCCACTATCCACAAGAATTTGGATTTGAATTACTTCTTGGTTGGGTGGTACTCTAGAAATGATGGCAAATATTTATCTTTACTCTTTCCTACGACATACATTCAAACGATAGTACCCAGTTAACTCATTATGGATGAAGAAAATACTTCGTGAACTAAGCATACGACTGCGATTGAAGACCAATTGATCTTCTAAGTACATATCATAATGATATTCGGATAGATCCTGAATGCTGTCAGTGATCTCCAACTTCATTACAGCATGAGGTACCAAAGGATTCAAATTAACTGGTGTAGCATTGATTTCCAAAGGAGCACACACTGAATTCGAACTATGAAACACACAGAACTGGATTGTCCAATGCCCAGCAATATCACACTCACCTGTGACCAAGTATCCATGTCCATAAACATCAAACAGATATGGAGGAACAGGTACAATCGAGAGACCGAGAGGAAGCTCTGGTGAGATGGAAAGGTTCATATGTTCACCATGAACATTAATGAAGATAGGAATGAACGAGGCTCCAACAGTCGTAGTCAGTGTCGAATTCGAGAGTGTTAGACAAGGAGGGATATTGTATGCTATTCGTGATTGTTCCCCAGCAACCATACAGCATTGAAACTCCATCACAATTACGGTGTCATTGTCAGGAATCAGTTCTTTTCCAAGAAAGAAGTTATTTCGTGTAGCATACAAGACTCCATCTCCTCGAGTCAAAGTTAATAATCTACAAAGGATCAAAAGAAGATCGATTACGATTGAGTACTGAACATGATCTGAAAGGATGTGTACAAGACGCTAAACTTAAAGTTTCCTTGACTGTTCACTTGGAGAGGCTGCCAAGGGGGAGGTTCTGGAGACATATTTGTACTTCGCATGTGAACAGTCTGATTCGGTCCCTCAATATGACCATGGAAAAGGTCCATATGCTCGTTTAACGAGAATGCCATCGTCAACACACATTCTACCGAGCGACCACATCCATGTTCTGACACTGTAAACACGGTCTTTTCCAGTCTCTGCTGAGCATCTCCTTGAATGATCCCAAGATATGGGTCCAGGAACAAACCTGGAGGCAAAGGTGGATCGATTGTAAACAGATGCATGGCAGACGTAATATTATTGGGCTGCAAGACCACATCTTCAAAGGCCTGCATCGTTATCTCTGTGACTATAATATCGCCCATAAAGTACTGCAACTCTGTAGGAAACCTCCGATCTAGATGACATGATCCAACAACAACTTACCAGGAAGAATAATGAACTGAAAATGCAAATCTGTTGTGATAGAATAGGATCGAAACTCAGCCACAAATTGAACTGTCAGATTTGACATAATTCCTTCTATGACTGGACTGGCTTTTAGATAACCAGTGTGAGGATCTACAACCACATTGAAGGGAGGAACGCCAAGTAACTGATATGACACTATCGCTCCTTGTAAGAGAGTATGATCAAGGATTGGAGATAGAGTCAAAGCCTCTCCAGCATTCATTACGACAGCAGAAGAGGGATATTCCACATGGAATCGATGTATTGTGATAAACAGTTTTGGTTCGATAAATTCAAAGTGAGATCTTGAAGGTCGCATCCATTCAATGAACACTGTTCGATAATACGGATTCGTAGGTCTAAATTGAATCAATAAGACTCGATAACCAGGAACCACAACATTTAAAGAATGAGAATTCTCTCGAATTGAGGAGAGAGGACCATGAGAAGAATCATAGACAGTCACTCCATCAACAGTCATAATAAACGAATCTTCCTATCAATCAATACATCCAATAAGATAGACTTCAGTATGTGGATTGTTGGAGTGAAGGCGAAAGGCATAGAAACCCTTCTCATTCATGTAAAGATAACTTCGGAGCGTGATTAAAATAGGAGTATTCAAAGAGTTCATGTCCATGTAGAGAGGAGACATCATTCCTTTGCTTGAGAGAGTTTCGACCGAAGTAATTCCAGTTTTGAATATAGTAGTGAAGTTTTCTGCATCTTGAATTTGATAACGCAAACCATTGATTGCAGAATCTAGGTAACAGGAGGTTACTACTCGTACCTGTGTAGAAAAGACAAATCGTGTCAGCACATGATCCTAAGGAATTATGCACAGTAACAGTATAGCAGCTCCGTCCTGTGTATGTACCATTGTACATACCCATAATTGTTCTTGTTACAATATCGACTACCAACCCTGATGGGAGCGTAGGGGAAATCGTAATAGAGTCGAAGGAAACATCTGAATGAACCAAAATCTTGGTAAAAACTCCCTTCGTAACAATGGCGTAAGATTGGTCAATCCACACCTTCAATGGATACCAAAGCACTAAAAATCACAACATATCCAATCAAATACCTCCTAGCTGAAGGAAATACGGATCACTATCTCCTAACTTCGAAGTAATGGTGTAGATCCTAAACTCTGTACCCACTCGAGGTTTTCCACGGATTGTGTTATTTATAAAGATAAGACCCTGTGGTAATTCTGGAAATATCTCCAACTCCTCATCTCTTGTTCCTTCACAATGGATCGGACTCATTTCTACATATTGGACGACATTAACCGAGCCGCCATCACAAGTAACACCAATAACGGTTATATCTTCACTTGTTAGCACAATTCAACTGCCTACAACATACACCTAAAAGAATAGTTGTCAAAGCAGGGCTCAGGCCCTTCATTTCCAAAAAGTGTTCAAACAAAAGAAAATACCCACTATTTCTGGAAACAAACAGAGAAAGCAATTACCACCAACTACTCATAGCACTACTCACTTTACCAAATAACCAGCTCATCTACACCATCAACCATTATCATCTGCCCCACCTTCTTTTCCTTCTTCTGTTTTGCTTCTCTTTCCTGTTTCTTCTTCTCCAAACGACTCTCAATTGAGCTAAATCCATACATTGTGATCGCATTGTCTATCCCTAATACAACCCTCTCAGTCTTACCTCCTTTCTCTTCATTTTCGAAAATGTCATCCACAAAACCTGAATCCTATTCCTTACACTCTGAATCAAATCCTACGTCATCAATACCTGAAACATCCATCGAATGAGCAGCAAGAACCCGTCTATGTGTTATTAATCAGATCAGACTCCACTCAATAGCAGTGCGAATCTCGCTCTCCTTCTTCTCGTTCTCTTCCTGACGCACTGTAACGATCATCTTCTTCTTAGGCTACTCCTTACCAAGAATAAATGGACATACCTTCTCCATCGTGATGGATGTTACTCCAGCAATCTGGATAATCGAAGTTTGAAGAGCTTCGTTGATCTGGGCATCTTCCAAACGATCTATCTACACTTCATTCTCTTTCCACTCCATTACAGAAAATGTATATGTTTTAACAATCATTGTAGTCTGTTTCACTTCCCCTGCATCCTCACAGGGATGAAGTTTGAGAAATTCCACATCAGCTTCCTTGAGATAATTCTTGATATTATTAAGTGTTCTCCGAGAGATTGCCCGGGCATGATCATTTTCGGATTCAGCAAACTCTTTCTACAAGGTAATTCACAAAAGACAAGAGGACCATCTTCTCAACAAGACCGGGATGTTCTGCGACAATTTCTTTATTACTCGGATGTGTAGACAGAAATTCAATTGCCCGAGCTGCCATAAGACGCACTTCCTCATCAGCATCGGACATATAAGTAACGAGACCCGAAATAAATTCTACTCAGTCATTCAAATCGAATAAACCTTACCAGGCTGTCTAGCCATCAACGGCTGACTATCGGGATCTGAAGCAAGATTTAAGAGTTGACGGACAACCTGTCTGATTCCACTCGCAATATCATCACCAACGATCCTATCCATGGTCGATTACTTGGACTATTCGTTGGATTCAAAAGTGGCGCAAAGTTGCGACGCAAAACGGGTTTCAAAGAAATATTCACTAAAACAACATATAGGTTACATCTGCATCATCCTTCTGATTCTTCTTTCTTCCAACCTTGGCTTGGAGAGGAACCATCGTTCCTTCATGATTCTCAACAAACTTTGTTCGTCTTGATGTCTCTTTATCAAGTTGATTACAGAAAGGACAACCTACTCCTTATTCATTAAAATGAACCTGTACTATTTCGTATTCGAGTTTGAACACTTTCACGCCAAATATGAT
>OCQB01002769.1_pt1 | contig 11233 bp, 8 predicted proteins | sample 1538631 | NCBI WGS metagenome assembly OCQB01 (sample SAMN04571713, study PRJEB22368) | human gut metagenome | biome: human gut; material: stool | host: Homo sapiens | place: Luxembourg | collected 2012-10-19 | reverse complement strand
GCACTGGCCGCACAGGTGGATGCCGCAGTTCCCCAGATCCCGATTGCTCCAGATGCGCTCCCCGCATTCATCACATACAACCGTACGTTCATCCCGGCAGGTAACACAGAGATTTTGGCCATCAAAGGTGCAACGATGGGAAATGGGGTGTTCCCGGTGGCAGCAGTCACAGGTGAAGGTGTCCCTCATCTGAAATCACCTCCCACGAAATACTCCACCGAAAAGAAATGTTTGGTGTACCGTTTTAGCTGTTCCTCGGTCAGGCCCTCAAAGTGGTCTGAATCGGGAGGTGCGGAGCACAGGAAGAAGGGGCCGGCGATGATGTCGTAGATTTCTCCTGTATCGGGGAACCGGAGGATTCGGTTCAGGGGCAGGCCCAGCAGCTTACCATCCTCGTGGCAGATAAGGGCCACCGGCTCCTCAAAGGGGTAGACAGCCTGGATGGGGCCGCCCACCAGCTGCTGCATGGACTTTAGCGAGGGGTCGATCTCCAAGGAGCGGGGGACTTTGCCGGGTTCAACGAGTAGGATTTTCATAGTCATGACCTCCAAAAATGAAGATAGCCGCCCAGGATGATCCTGAGCGGCTTCATGACTATACTATATCATTGAATTTGAGGAACTTTACATTCTGGCAACAATACTTCCTCTCCAAGTGCAAAGCTTCATAAATCCGATGGTGGGGATACCCGATCAATTTTAAGTCGTTTCCCCTATTTCACCCAATACTTCACTCGATTTCCATACCTTTGGCTGTCCAACAACCCCAGGCGCTCAAATTTTCGCACAAAACCCCGAATGGTGGCATAGGCCGCATCGCCATAGTCCTTTTCCAGCTGCTTCGTGGAGAAAGGATTCGTCCCATAGGCGGACAGCACATAGTTCCAAAGTTTTTGCTCCTTCTCTGTCACTTGTCCAGATGCCAACACACTTTGGAATCGCTCTGTTACCTGCCCCCGGGGAAGGGTCTGATCCAGCTTGTTGTAGACGTTCTGAATGAAATACTGAAGAAACGGCGTTACATCCAGTACTCCACTGATCTTTGCATTTTCCTCTGCCAGGGTAAACGCTTTATAGTATGCCTTCCGGCTCTCTTCAATCAAAGAGGAGAAGGACACAAACAGCGTGGACGGATACCCCCGCTGTACCAGAAACCAGAGATGCAGCAACCGGGCCATTCTTCCATTCCCATCAAAATAGGGGTGCAGGTAGGCCAGATAGAAATGAATGATCGCCGCTTTGAGCAAGTCATTCACAGGGGAATCCTCCTGAATGAACGATACCAACTGCCCCATGTATTCCGGCAGCTTCTGATAAGGCAACCCAGTGTGTTCCACTTTTTCCCCCACAATATAAACTGCGTCATGGCGATACTGACGATCTGGCAACAGGCGATCCTCTTCCTCCAGAAATTCCCCCACTGTCATCTGATAGAGCTGATAGATGTTTTCCTGCGTGATCTTATTTTCCGGTTCAGCGATAAAATCCAGTCCCCGCTTCATGCCATAGATCCGCTTCTCCGCCTCTTCCACAGGGGCATAGCCCTGTAAGATCCGCCGCACACTATCTCTGGATGTGTCGATCCCCTCAATCTTTAAGGTGGAGCCAATCTCATCTTCCATGGCCCGCAAGCCAAACCTTCCCCGCTGCTGGGGCTGGAGCAGCGTTCTCAGAGACTTCATTTGTACCTGGGTCACATTCTCCAGATAGGCTGTGGGCTCCCCCTGAAAATCCAGAAGGGGCAGCCAAACATAGATGCTTTCCTTCAAGAGCGAGACAAATTCTCTCATATCCACATCAGGATATTTATAGTGAAGTTTCTTCAGATCCGTAAGATTTGAATCTGCCATCATCTGGGTAAACAACCGCGCATCCATAATTTCACCTCTAATTGATATCATTTAATATCAGTTTACCACATAAAATAATTTGCCGCAAGGGAACGCTGTCAAAAAATCAGCGAGATTCTGCTCCCTGCTGGTAAGACAGTAATATAATTTTTCTGGGAACAGGCATGATTTCGGTCATGCCTGTTCTGCTTTTGCGAGAATATCCACGGGGATAAATCCTACAAGATCATAGCAGATGTGAATCTTCTGCTTTCTCTTGCCGCTGGACTTATCTGGCGCTTCTACATAGACTGCCTTGACAAGTTCATGCAGCGCATAGGGCGTGAGTTCAGTCAGCTCACTGTTTCTCTTTACCCTCTGGATAAACTGTTCCAAATCTTCTGCCTTGCGTTCCTGTTCTTCAATTTCCTGCTGCAGACTGATGACTTCTTCTTTGAGTTTTTTCTGTTCTTCCGTGTAGTTTCGGTTCATCATGGCAAAGCGTTCGTCATCGATCTTGCCCGATACATTGTCCTCATAGCTGCGGAGGAACAACCGATCAAGCTCTCCGATACGCTTCTCAGCCTGTACCATTCGTTTCTTTGCTACCCGCAGCTTTTCCTCGCTCTGTAACCGGAGTTTCTGTTCCATCTCAGAACGGAAATAGGCTTCATAGCGGGTGACCACCGAGATCACTTCCTGTACGTGTTTCCAGACCTCGCGTTCAAGCACAACTTCACGGATATAGTGTCCGCTGCACTTGTCCTTGTTCACCCGATGGGTGGAGCAGATGAAGAAGTCCTGTCTCTTCTCAAAGTAACTGGTAGTAGAGTAGTAGAGCTTCTGCTTGCAGTCGTCACAGAATACCACGCCGGAGAACATACTGCTCTTGCCCGTTGCCGTTCTGCGATGCCGCTGCTGTCGGATTTCCTGCACCTTATCGAATACCTCCAGAGAAATGATTGCCGGATGGGTGTTGTAGAAGACCTTGCGGTTCTCCATCGGTGTCTCACGCTGCTTCTTGTCCCAAATGGAGTTGGTGTAGGTTTTGAAATTGACCGTACACCCGGTGTATTCCATGTATTCGAGAATGTAAGCAACGGTACTTTCATGCCAGCGGTACTCGTTCTCCGGTGTCTGATGCGGTGTCTTTCTGCCCTCACGCTGTTTGTATGCGGTAGGGTTCAGTACCTTTTCCTTTTCAAGCAGTGCGGCGATCTGGCTTGGTCCTTTGCCCTCCATACAGAGGGAGAAGATTCTTTTGACTACGCCTGCCGCTTCTTCATCAATGATCCACTTGGTTTTATCATCGGAATCGCTTTTGTACCCATAGGGAACATTCACGGTCAGCCGTTCTCCACGTTCGCCCTTTGCCTTGTTGACCGCGCGGATTTTTCGGCTGGTATCCTTTGCAAAAAACTCATTGAACCAGTTGCGGATACCTGCCATATCGCTGTCGGTGCTGTTGGGATTGATGGTGTCGAAGTGATCGTTGACGGCGATATACCGAACACCGTACTGCGGGAACGTGTAGTTGATGTACAGTCCCGTCAGTGCTGAGTTTCGACCGAGACGGGATAGGTCTTTGGTGATGACCGTACCCACATTTCCTGCTTCAATCTCAGCCATCATTTTCTGAAAGCCGGGACGGTCATAGGTTACTCCGGAGAAGCCGTCATCGATGAAAACCGTGGGATTCGGGAAGCGGTTGGATTTGGCATACTGCATTAACATGAGCTGTTGATGCTGAATGGAATCCGACGGATCTTCATTGCCTTTTTTCTTGTCATCTTTCGTGTCCTCGACGGACAGTCTGCAATAGAGTGCTGTGATTTTGTCTGTTGCTCCTATCATTTCGTTTTCCTCCTTGGTGGTAGGGGCAACTGTCTGAACAGGGTTGGTTTCGTTATCTATATCAAAAGAGGATTCGTCTTTCATTGGCTATCCTCCGTGATATCGGATTCTTCATTGGCAGCATTGTTTTCCATGATACGTTTGAGTTTTTTATCGAGAGTTTCCGTACCCTCATAGCTGCCGGTTACTGTGTATTCTGTGCCGCCGACCACGTCCACGATTTTGATTTCGGGGAGCCAGAAGGCTGACGGGTTTTTGACTACGATATTGCCATTCTCATCAAAGGAAACATCGCGCTTGGGTGCATCTTCGGGGCGTGGTTCCATTTTGGCATAAGGGTCGGCATTGGCGAAAGCGAACACAGGGACTTCATCAAGTTCCTCGTCCTCGTCGATACCTTCCTCCGCCATGAGTGCTTCAAATTCTTCCTTGGTGAACACGACGACTTCTTCGGTTTCTTCCAGATCGTCAGCGTGGGTGATTTCTATTTCTTCATTCATTCCTTCATTTCGTTTCTTATCACTCATGCTCATTTTCCTCCCACATAGCATCTCCCAATATTCCCACAAGTGCTTCTTTCAGCTTTTCGCGGATGGGAGAGTTTTCGTCAAAACACAGGTCAACGACTTTCTGTGTTTTCTCATCAACGGGTTTATGATTTCTTTTGTACGGATACCGAATACCGTGAGGACTGTCTGTTCTGCCGAAAAGGTAATCCAGCGAAACATCGAAGTATTCCGCATACCACAGGAGCGCTTTTGGTGACGGAACAGCTTGTCCGTGTTCATAGCGGTTGATGCTTGCCTGCTGTATTCCTGCAAGCTTGCCAAGTCTGTTTTGAGAAAGACCGGCAGTTTCGCGAAGCTCCCGTATTCTCTTTCTCATAACTTCAAATTCCGATTCCAATACGGTACACCTCTTTCGCATTATCTAATATAATTATATCATAACAACCTTAATAACCCAACGACATATTTACATAATTCAAAAGGAATTTACAATTCAAGCGCATAACCGAAAGTGAGTAGCAAATCTGCCGGACACAGTTAATGGTCAAGATGAACGGCTTCGCCGCCACCCGCAGCGCCCGGCAGTTTCGCTATGTGGCAGACAAGGTGGGCAAGGCACAGAAGTGCTTGCCCACCTTTATCCATTTTGGGAGAAATATGCAGCTTGCCGGAGTACGAAAATATAGATTTCATACTTGGCAAGCAGGGCATCAAGGTACCCTCATCGCATTTTTGCCATCTATGTCAAGACATACCTGGCAAGCAATGCATCGGGGCGCCTCGATGCGCTTGCGGTCATTTTACAATACCCGCAAGCAATGCCTGTGTATATACACACAGGCGAAAACTCCGTTTTCCTTGTTGGGCAACATCCCAAACCCTTTAACAATTTCCACGCAATCAACTACTTGATTGCGTGGAAATATGGCTGCGCACCGTTCCGGCGCTTTTGAGTATTTACGAGGAAAGGCACAGACGGATTTTTCTCCGTCTGTGCCTTTCGGAATGATGCGTTATTTTTCCTTCGCCACGTTCTCACAGAAGCGCTGCAGGATAGCCGCAGCCTGTGCGCGGGTTGCGTTGCCCTGCGGTGCAAGGTTCATCTGATTGCCGTCTGCAATGCCCTGAATCATGCCGGAACCGCAAGCCCACTGCATGGCGGGGATTGCCCACTCAGCCACATCAAAGGCATCATCATAGGAGAGAATGTTGGTATTCTCGCCAACGGAAACATCATAACCCTTGTACTTGGCATAGCGGAACATGATGGTAACCATCTGCTCACGGGTAATGGCATCGTTCGTACCGAAACAGCCGTTACCGTAGCCCTCCACGATTTTCTCGCTTGCCGCCCAACGGATCGCTTCGGTGTACCACTGATCGGCTGCAACATCCTCAAAGGACATAGCATAGTTCACAATGGGGCTACCCTCCAGTCGCCACAGGATCGTGACGATCATGGCACGGCTTGTTGCGATATTCGGCTCAAAGATATTCGTGCCAGTGCCAACCATCAAACCGTGCTCAATGCAGTAGTGGATGCCATCGTGATACCACAGCGTTCTATCCAAATCAGTGTAGCCGTACATCGGGCAAGTCCAGTCGCGCGGGCAAGTAGTATCGATCTTTGCAAACACTGCGTCGATCTCAACATCATAACCGGGCATTTTGAATGTATACTTGCTGTCGCTGATCTTGGTCACGGCAACCACATTGTTGCGGCTGTCGGTGACGGTCAGCTTAGCCAATTCATAACCGGCATTGGGAGCAACAGTGATCGTGATCGTATCACCGCTGTATGCCAGCTTCTTGCTTGCACTCACCTCGCCGCCGGTGATATCATCTGCGATCTCCACATCATAGGTGGGCTGCGGGATGTAGGGATAATTCTTGACCGTCAGAGTTCCGTTCACATAGGTGACGCTGTAGTTGTTGCCTGCAGCAGCTTCGCTTGCTGTAATGGTATAAGCACCAACGCGGTACATATTCGCATCGGTGGTCAGCGTGGGAACCGTAGTCAGGGCATCGCCATTAACCAGACCATCAACCGTGTAGGTCAGCTCGGGCTGTCTGCTGCCCACATAGACCTCATGGCTGTCTGCCGTGATGGTCAGAGTCTTGGGCGTGATGGTATATTCGGGACTGCTGACATCGACGGGCAGCTTGTAGTTTTGATTGCTCAGTGCCGTTGCCTCATAGGAGAACGTGCCGACATTGATGTTATCACCCACAAGTTCTACAGTCACGGTGCAGCTGTCGCCATCAGCAAGACCGGTTGCTGTTGCGGTCAGGGCCTTTGCTGTGCCGCTGTAAACGAGTTCTTCACCGGTCAGCTCAGACCAGTCAAGACCAACTTCTTTCGGGCTGATTGTCAGGGTTGCGGTCTTGGGGGCTACAGCAGCGTAGCCAGGCTGCATGGTAAAGGTGGCGGTAACTTCATAGGTTCCTGCGTTTGTGGGTGCTACGGCGGAAGCAGCGTATTCGGTGCCGACATAGCTGTAGGAGATAGAAGCAACACCCTCAAGCGTACCGCTGATCTCATGAGAGATGGAAGAGCCGTTATAGGTTTCGGTCTTGTTCTCGTAGTTGAACGTTGCTGCATTTTTCTCCTGCAGATCGACTACGATGGATGCGGTAATTGCCGGGTCAGGCTGCTGAACCTCTGCAGCAATATCGGTCAGATTGAGAGTGCCGGTCAAGGTTTGTTCATTGAGGTTAAACTTGTCATAGCCGGACCATGTGACAGGGACGGTATACTTCTTATTTCCGCTGACTGTGATTTCCACATCGGCGGGCAGGCTGAGTGCATCCTGCTCCGTGCCGTAAACAGCATTTTCGACAGCTGTCTGCTCTGCGACAGATTCGACAGTGCGCTTGCTCACGGTAACGGTATAATCCATCTTTACTACGCCGCCGTAGTTGGTGTCGGTGGGCGTGAATGTGATTGTGACGGTCTTTTCACCGGCACTGGTCAGATCAATGGTGTCAAGGGTGAATCTGCCATCGACGTTCTCTCCGCCGACACCGGCAGCGCTGCCGCCGGTCAGAGTGACGGATGTATCCTTCACATACGCGGTGCCGGTAGGCCATGTAACGGTGGGTTCAGCCTTGTCGATGCTCCACTGCACTTTGCCGTCGAAACCGTCTTTCCAGATGTGGTTGCTGTCCAGAGTGATGACTACTTCGTAACCACCGGCATTGGTTCCCTTGTTGCCGCCGGTAATGGTCATATAGCTGCCATCGAAGCCAGTCAGTGCAACGGTCTGCTCACTGCCGGTGTAGGTGTAGCTATCATTGACGGTAGGCTCATCAACTGCCATGGGGTCGATAGTCACAGAAAGCTCAACAGGGTCAATATTGGCATAACCGGTATTCGGAACAAATCTGCAATAGACGGTATAGGTCTTTGCATCGGTACCGGTGGGAATGTCAGAGGAATAGCTTGTGCCGTCCAGATTGTATTCCCAATAGCCGTGTTCGGATGTGCCGGCATTGATCAGAGACTTCGCGTTGCCGTCATATACAAGACCGGTTTTTGCGGTGGGTTCGGTTGCCGTAGGTGTGGCTGCGTTGATCACAAGACCGCCGGTGATGATCTTTTCGTAAGCCTTGTAGGTATCATCCTCGACTCTTGTGATTTTCACATCGTATGTACCCACAGCAGAGGGCGCGGTATCTGTCCATGCGCTGTTGATGAAGTATTCAACAGTAAAGTCTTCCAGTTCTGTACCTGTGATTGCAAAAGCCTGGGCTTCACCGTTCCATGTGTAAGTCTGGGCAGCCTCGTTAATACTGACGCTTGCCTTTTCCGTCCATTTTGCGTAAAGCGTAAGATTGTCCGTCACGGGAGTGTCAAAATCATACGCCAAAGCAGAAAGTGTCGCGCCGCCATCCGTGCTGGTATACCAACCGTCAAAGGTATAGCCGGTTCTTGAAGGTGTGCCATTGGGGTAGGCCGGTGCTGTTCCACCGGACTGTACTGTTTCAGACACATCAGCAAATACAGTTTCATTCGCAACATTGTCTGTGTAGGTTACGGTGTATATTTTTTTCGTAAGGTTCACTGTGACCGTTGCGCTCTTGCCGTTGCAGGAGGCGGTATAGGTAAAGCTGCCTTCCTGCGCACCTGATCTGATCGTAACATAACCATCAGCAAGACTGATCTCAGAGTCTGTATTGGTATTGCTCCAGGTGAACGTCAGCCCGGTCATTAGTTCACCGTACTGATCGTAGCCTTTGGCTGCCGAGTTGATGTAAAGTGTGCGTCCAACATCCGGTATTGTACGGTCAATCGTTGTGATCTCATTGCCCGCACCACCACCATCGAAGATTTTAACAGTAGTCAGGACGGACTTCGCCTTTTCAACCTTTATCGTAATGCTGTCAGACTTTTCGCCGCAGGTGGCAGTCAGAGTGTAGTCGCCCTCGGCGGTATCCTTGGTGACGGTGAGCTCGCCGCCCGTTACAGAAATGCCGGTGGTGTCGGTGCCGGTGATACTCCACTCGACGGTCTGACCGGTCATTTCCTGGCCGTACTGGTCAAGAGTCTTTGCGGTAAAGTCCATCGTGGCAGCATTCTCATTGATGCCGGGCAGGAGGATGGATGCCGTGTCAGCAGGAGCTCCGTTCCGGAGGATATCAACGCTGTTGGGCACGGCGGCAGGGAAGGAATAGGTGTGCTCGATCTGAAGATAGATCGTTCCGCCTATATCCAAGCGGGTAATCTCTACGGCTTTACCATTGAAGGTTGCTTGAATGTTCTCACCAAAGAAATATCCACTATACGGTTTGAACGTAACACTCAGTGTATAAACCTTGCCTGCCTGAATCGGACTGTCGGAAGCGGAAGGCGAGAAACTCGTCGCAGATATTGTATAATTGCCCGGCGTGTACGTGACGCTGCCAATGGTGAAGCGCTCTCCAACGACTGGTTCATTTTCTGTGGTAATCTCAAGCATGCCTGTAATGGCGATCTTGTTGACCGTCACGGTGCAGGTGGCAGTTATGCCGCCGTCGGTAGTGGTGGCGGTGATGGTAGCCGTACCTTCGCCTACTGCACTGACAACGCCGTCAGCAACAGTTGCCACAGATTCATTATTGGAACCCCAAGTCACAGCCTTGTTGGTGGCGTTATTGGGGCTGACGGTAGCGGTAAGAGTTTCGCTGTCGCCCACGTCAAGGATAAGGCTGCTCTCGCTCAGCTCCACGCCGGTGACGGGGATGGTGGCGGGAGGCTTCGCCAGCTTCAGTTCGCCGCTGTTGTTCTTCTGAACGGTGTAGCTGCCCATCGCGGGGGTGAAATAGCTACTGTAAGCTGCATCGCCCATCTTGGCTGTCCAGCCGGTGGTGAAGGTGCCTGCGGAATCCATCTTTACGCTGATGGCATTGGCAGCCCCGTAAGTGAGAGCACCGCTGATGTTGATAACCTTGTTGTTTACAAGATAGATGTCCGCCATCGTGCCGGTGATCACGGGCGCACCGCTGAGTTCAACGATGCCCATTTTATCTGCGTTGTTATAAACGCTGTAGTTCTGGATGCCATAGCTGCCACCGCTGACGGTACCGCCGCTGACAATGAGGGTTTTACTATTCAAGATGCCGCTGGTGGTTCCGCTGACAGTGGCCACGTCTGAAATGGTAACGGTGCCTTGGTTGTTGTTGATACCATATTGGCCGCTGATGCTGCCGGCGGAGATGGTAACTGTGCCCGTGTAATTGCAGATGCCTTCGTTTCCGGCATTTATCGTGCCGCCGCTGACGGTTACAGTACCGTCTGTGTTACATACAGCGTCGAGAGAGCTGCCGGTTGTGGTAATTGTGCCGCCATAAATATTGACGGAATTTTTTCCGTAGTTGTAGATGCCGTTATTAGCGGCAGTAATCACACCGTCGTAGACGTTTACAATGGAATTACTACCATTGCTATGAATGCCATAGCTGGTGGAAGTGATCGTGCCGCTGTAAAGGTTGACGGTAGAGGAAGAATATAAATATACAACCCCTGAGAGTTCACCGGTCTTGTTCGCCGAACAATCGCAGATACTCAGCGCTGCGCCGTTGACGAGTGAGAAAACAGAAGCACTGCTCTCTATCTTGTACCCGTTCAAGCAGAAGTTTACCGCACCGGTGATCGCAATATCATCGTTAAGTGACACGTTATTGCTTAAATACACATTGGTGCCGGGCAGCTGGATGTCGGCAGTGTTTGCATCTGCATCTGTGCCGTCCCACGCCACCCATGAAGTGATGTTTTCGTGAGTATGACCGCCCACTGTCACGCTGCCGCCGCAGACACAGTGGCTGTGGGAAGCCAGCGCCAGTGCCGTTGTCGGCAGCAGGCCGACGAGCATCACGATACTCAAAATTATGCTCAAAATCCGTTTTTTCATTTTGTGTTCCTCCTATGGTAAAGCAGATTGCTATGATTTACGGTTTCTTTTTGCCGGGCAAAGAACAATCGCCACCGGCTATGGCGGCTAATATCGGCCACAATGTTTCTGATGTTTCCGCAGCAGCTGCACAGTTCCTGATAAGGCAGGTAATAGCAGTCCCGGGTTTTCAGCTGCAGACCATATTGCTCATTGATACATTGTCGGCACATGGAATGAAAGGCTTCCTTTTTCAGTTTCTGATATTTCATCGGGTCTGCACCTCCGGGTAGCGGCAGATGCCAACCTCAAGGGCGTTTTTGTTTTCAAGCCCGAAGTAGGCGCATCGGCAAAACCAGCACTTTGGTACAAAGCGTATGGCGCTGCGCCTTTCTGCAAAGGCCGGACACCATTGGCGCGGCCAGACATTTTGCCCTGTGTGCGGTTCGCGGAATTCTTCGCTGTGCTCCAGCCTGCGGATGATCTCGCGTCCGAGCATACGTATCCTCCTCTCGCAGTCTTGATAATAAACAGACTTTTCCTTACAGAAATTATACTCCGAAAATCTCTCCGAACTTTGCAATTCACATATTTCGCCCTTTTTTTCACATATTTTTTATCTGCACAAAGAATTTGAGGCTCTGGACAAAAAATCGGCTCCCTTTCGGGAGCCG
>OCQB01002764.1_pt1 | contig 11247 bp, 9 predicted proteins | sample 1538631 | NCBI WGS metagenome assembly OCQB01 (sample SAMN04571713, study PRJEB22368) | human gut metagenome | biome: human gut; material: stool | host: Homo sapiens | place: Luxembourg | collected 2012-10-19 | reverse complement strand
AAGAAAAAGACCTGCGATAAAAAGGCTGTGCGGAAACAGTGGCTGGAAGATCTGGCTGTCAACGAAACCATGAAGCTGGTGGAAGATGACGCTTCCATGAATGCCATCATTGCCAAAGTCGTGGAATTGCAAAATCAGGAAAGCACGGATCTGCCCATCTATGAAACGCAGTTGAAAGAAACGGAAGTCGGCATCACCAATATGCTGAACGCCATCCAGATGGGCATCCTGACCAGCTCCACAAATGTTTCCGAATTGTTAAGGCGCAAAAATAAGTAGAGGTTGTGGGAGGCCACCGTTTGCTCCGAACGAAGTTCCTGCCCCTGTTTGTGCAGCGGCGTTGACAGAAAAGTCGGTATCACGTCCGGTTGGCTCATGAAATTCTCAAGGAGCAAAAAGATTTTAGCATTACCTCAGTATCAAAAAGATTTATACACAGATGAGGAAGTATTTGGAGAGACATTCCCGGATTCGGTCAAAGTTTTATCTTCTGATGATGAGGATTATCTAAAAGTTTATGATAATGGAATTGGAGTGGGTATTGTATTTAAGCGCCCTTGTTTCCATTATGATAATGAAATATTCAAAGAATGGGATTGTGGATATATTTTGGGAAGCATTTTGATTATGAAAGATATGTAAAATAACTTCCAGTTTATCAAGTAACGAAAGCAATCCATCCCCCCTGCGGACGACCCCAGAACGGTTGTCCGCTTTTTTATGCCCTGCCGTAGTTTTGCAAAGCTTGATTTGCTCTGCGTTCTCCGGTTCCGCAGACTTTATGGCCTTGACCCGCAGGGCAAAGTACAGCAAATGGCAGACCCAATTCTGGAACCTTTGTCAAGATGCAGCGCCATAACAGAAGTTGGCTTTCGGAACAGGGAATGTTATAATGGGTTAAAAACGGTGTCCCATACGTTCTCTCAAAATTGATATCAAGATATGAAATGTGAGCAGGAGGATAATCGGATGGATCAGGATGCAAAAGTGGAACGATTGCTGGAAATGCTCCGGCGTGCCGCAGAGCAGCTCCCGGAGAAAGAAGCTGAAAACGCAAAAAGAATACTGAGCAGAAAATTGTTGCGGAAGAAATTGCAATTGCAAATAGAAGCGGTTGATTCTAAGGACGAGGATTTGGAATTAGATTGCAGATTGATATCTGGGGCTATGAATGAAACACTTGATGGGCAGCCTGGCAGTATTGAACATAAGCAGCGGCTCTGGGAAGTGTTTAATGTGTGGCTTGCTGTGATGGAAAAGGAGTATGGCTTTTCCATCAGCCGTCCGCTACGACCGTTCCTTGAATCCGAAGATGGTAAACTGATCCAACTGCTCAAGGGACTGCATGGCACGGATGGCTTGGGCTGCGAAAGAGAACCCCTTTGTGATACGATTGGCGTAAAAGAAAAAACGCTGCGCACCTATCTGAAGCGGTTGAATGGTGATCTGGAGGATGAACCGTGGACGCTGGGTGGACAGCGGGTTTCGACAGACGTAAAAATACGGAAAGACGGCAGAAAACGGTATACTTATACGCCGGACACGCTGCATCCAATCGTGATGCAGCTGAATATAACACAGGTGGCCTATCTGTTGAAATCGCTTGGCATTGCCTACGACTCCCGCTGCTACGGAAATGAACTGTCTGCGGATCTGGCGTATGGGATATGGAGTCAGTTGTCACCTTACGCAAAGAAGCGGATACGAGAGGCCTATGTTTCGGAGGATCGTGTTACACGATATGTGAATAGGAGTGCGGCAGAAGAAAAAGAGGCGGTGGCATTCGGTGCGTTTTTGGATAAGATGGAATGGAAAGCGGAGCATTGGGTCGACGAGTTCTTTACGGAGACGGAGATGCTGAACCGCTATGATGATGGCATTGATCTGATGCTTGCCCTCAAAGATGCACGTTACGGAATGGAACACATTTATACGATTCAATGCAAGGATAAAATTTTTCCGAAGTGCAGATTCTATTTTGTTTCCAGATACCAGCCTTTTGAAATTGCAGTCGTAGACGAAGCGCAATATCAAAAACTGGGCAAAGAGTATATCCTAAAAGAAAAAATCGGGGAGAGGGTCATGCTGGATGAGATTCTGAAAGTTAGATGCAACTGACGTCTCGACATTACCGCGTATTTGACGAATTCAGTGCTATCATGGTGTCAGAACGAAACACACCACAATAAAAGGAGAACACCATGATGAATTTTGATAATGCTTACAAGAAACCTTTGTGCCGCTTTTCGGTTGAACAGGAAAACGGCGTGCATCAGGCATTTGACTGCGCAAAGGCCTTGTACCTCGCAGCCGAGCAGGAGCGCTACCGCACTCTTTCCCGGACGGAGATGGCGGCATTTCTGGATGCGGCGGCAGCTCTCCAGACGGAAGAAGGCTTGATTCCGCTGGTGATCGACAAAACCATGCCTTCTGATTGCCGGGTGGACTTGCAGTACCATCCGAGCTATGCTGCGGTAACAGCGGCCATCTACGCATGGCAGACCATGCGGGAAATCTTTGACGAAGCACGGACGGCGTTTTTCAAAAACCTGCTGCATGGCTGCACGGGGCGCGGACTGCGTGACCATGGACTGGATGCAGACTCCGGGCAGCGCCGCAATCTGATTTTGCTGGCCAAGGCCGATGTTAAGGCATTCGTTGAGGAAAACGGTAATCTTTGCGCAGAGTTCACGGCATTGGTGCGGGACACCATTCAGATGTTCGAACGCGACATTGCAAGGGCAAAGCAGAACCACACGTCGATGGTGGAAATGGGAATGTGGCCTGTGCCGATCACCGCAGAGTTGGAACAGGTGGTGGCTGCTTATCACGGCAAGACCCATACGCTCTTTGTTTATGGGACGCTGATGCAGGGACAGCCCGCCCACGATCTGTTGAAGGATGCGGCCTACTCTCGGCGGTATACCCTGTACGACCATACCATGGTGGATCTGGGCGCATACCCCGGAATCGTGCAGAAGAAAAACGAGGCGGTTCTGGGCGAGGTGTACTTTGTCTCGCCGGAGATGATGGCAGAGATGGATCGCTATGAGGACGAGGGCAACCTCTATCTGCGCCGGGAGGTGTGGGTGAAGTCTGAGCAGGGCAGCCTTCGTGCAGAAGCGTACTTATATAATAAGGGTACGCAGGGCTGTTTAGAGAGTTCCTGCTGGCAGCCGAAGCATGAGGAAGAAGTCTGGTATGCCTGCTACGGCTCCAACCTGTCGGAGGAACGGTTCCGCTGCTATGTGCAGGGCGGCGTAGCGCCCAACGGAAAGCGCTATTATGGCTGTAACGATACCACGCTGTGGAAGGAATCGTATTGGACGGATTATCGTGGCAGGCTGTATTTCGGCAATGAAAGCCCTAGCTGGGATTACGGCGGCGTAGCTTTTTATGACCCGGCGGGTTATGAGCCGGTATTGTTCCGGCTGTACCGCATTACGAGGAATCAGCTGCATGACATCATGCGGCAGGAGGGAGCCTCGGCCAACTGGTATGGGCATCAGTTCCTGCTGGGGATGGGCAAGGATAATCTGCCGGTCTATACCTTGATCAGCAGCACGACCCGCCCGCAGAAGGCACCGTCTCCGAACTATCTGGAGGTGATCCGCACCGCTTTGGAGAAAGAAGCCGGTCTGAAGCCGAAGGAAGTGAAACGCTATCTCGACAAGGCGTTGAACGCATAAATAGCTTGAAATCGACCCTGCGGATTCCGACGGTGTTGGAATTTGCAGGGTTTTCTACATACCCAAAACAAATATAGGCTGCGGCCTGTTGCTCTCTGCAAGGGAGCATGACCAAAAAGATCCTCCGTATCAAACTACTGCTAACAATGTTAATACGTCCTAACATCGTCAGAAAATATTGAAAAACCCCAAAAGCGTGCTAAAATATAAAGATAAAGAACCCGCCCCGCTCAAGGGGATGGGCACACAGATAGAAAATACAGAAACGAGGGGTAAATATGTTTGATACAAAAAAGCTTGCACTGTTTTTGGGCGGTGTGGTGTTCGGCTCTGCCGGCTTCAAGGTGCTGTCCAGCAAGGATGCCAAAAAGGTCTACACCCAGACCACCGCTGCGGTGCTGCGGATGAAGGACTGCACCATGCAGACCGTGAATAAGGTGCAGGAGGAGGCCGGTGACATCCTTGCCGATGCAAAGGCCATCAACGAGAGCCGCGCCGCCGAGGCTGCACAGGAGGTCATCGAGGATACGGCTGAAGAAGAGCAGCCCGCAGAGCAGACCGCACAGTGATATAGCGCAGCAGAGCCGCCGCTTTGGGCGGCTCTTTTTTACGCAGAGGGGTAAGAAAAGCAATGAAATGTACGATCTTACATGAAGGCAAGGGACGGATGCGGGTGCACGTCTGCGCTGTGCGCATGACGTTGCACCGGGCAGACGTGCTGGAAGCCTACCTGAACGGGCAGGACAACATCCAGAAAGCCACCGTCTACGAGCGCACCGGAGATGTGGTGCTGACCTACCGGGGCAGCCGGAAGGACGCCGCCGCCCTGCTGGCGGCCTACCGCTTTGACAACGAAGAATTGGAGGTGCTGGTCACCTCCCACGACAGCCGGAAGATCAATCAGGAATATCAGGAAAAGATGGTCGGTCTTGTGGCGGGGCGGGCGTTCCGCAAGGTGTTCCTGCCCGCGCCCATCGCGGCGGCATATACGGTGTGGCGCTCCATCGCCTTTATCTGGAAGGGAATCCGCTGCCTGCTGCACCGCAAGCTGGAAGTAGAGGTGCTGGATGCGCTCAGCATCACCGCCTCCCTTCTGCGGGGGGATTACAGCACCGCAGGGTCGGTGATGTTCCTGCTGACGGTGAGCAGCCTGCTGGAAGAGTGGACAAGGAAAAAGAGCTTGGATGACCTTGCCCGCAGCATGGCACTGAACGTGGATAAGGTCTGGGTGCGCACCCCGCAGGGCGAGGTACTGGTGCCGTTGACCCGTGTTCACGCCGGGGACGAAGTAGTGGTGCGCTCCGGCAACATGATCCCGCTGGACGGTATGGTGCTGGAGGGCGAGGCCATGGTGAACCAAGCCGCCCTGACCGGCGAGTCCATGCCGGTGCGCAAGACCACCGGTGCCACCGTCTACGCCGGAACAGTGGTGGAAGAGGGCGAATGCGTCCTTGTAGCCAAGGCAGAGGGCGGCGCCAACCGCTACGATAAGATCGTGGCGATGATCGAGGAATCAGAAAAGCTCAAGTCCGGCACCGAGAACCGGGCTTTGCAGCTGGCCGACCGTCTGGTGCCGTGGTGCCTTGCCGGTACGGTGGCTACCTACGCCTTTACCCGCAATGTCACCCGCGCCATCTCCATTTTGATGGTGGACTTTTCCTGTGCGCTGAAGCTTTCCATGCCGCTGGCGGTGCTCTCTGCCATGCGGGAGTGCGGGGAATACCACATCACCGTAAAGGGCGGCAAGTATCTGGAAGCGCTGGCAAAGGCGGACACCATCGTGTTCGATAAGACCGGCACCCTCACCCGCGCCACCCCGCAGGTGGTGCAGGTAGTGCCCTTCTCCGGCTGTGAGGAGCAGGAGGTATTGCAGCTTGCCGCCTGTCTGGAAGAGCACTTCCCTCATTCCATGGCAAACGCCGTTGTCCGTGCTGCCAGAGAGCGGGGTATCTCTCACGAAGAGATGCACTCCGAGGTGGAGTACATCGTGGCGCACGGCATTGCCAGCCGGGTGGGCGGCACGCGGGTGGTCATTGGCAGCGCCCACTTCATTTTTGAGGACGAGGGCTGCACCATCCCGGCAGGGGAACAGGCAAAATTCGATGCACTGGACCCCCAGTATTCCCACCTGTATCTGGCCGCATCCGGGGTGCTGGCAGGGGTCATCTGCATCGCAGACCCCCTGCGCCCGGAGGCGGCACAGGTGCTGCATAAGCTTCGGAGACTGGGCATCACCCAGACGGTCATGATGACCGGCGACAGCGACCGCACTGCCCGCGCCATTGCGGCGCAGGTGGGGGTGGACCGCTGCTTTGCGGAGGTGCTGCCGGAGGATAAAGCCGCCTTTGTCCGTGACGCCAAAGCCGAGGGACATACGGTGGTGATGATCGGTGACGGCATCAACGATTCGCCCGCCCTGTCGGCGGCAGATATCGGCATCGCCATCCATTCCGGTGCCGCCATCGCCCGGGAAATTGCCGATGTGACCATCCGCGCCGACAGTCTGGAAGAACTGGTGACTTTAAAAGCCATTGCCAACGCCCTGCAAAAGCGGGTGGGCAGCAATTACCGCTTTGTCCTCAGCTTCAACTCCGCGCTCATTCTTCTGGGCGCACTGGGCATTCTGCCCCCGGCTACCAGCGCGATGCTGCATAACCTTTCTACCCTTGGCATCAGTCTGCGCAGCATGACAGACCTGTTGGAGCAGAAGCCTTTACCGTGAAAATGGAACGCCGGAGCGTCCGCAGACGCTCCGGCGTTCCGAAATTATAAATAGTTTTTCCGATGAAAATGCCCAGAGCATAGCGGAGGGCATTCAAAATCGTCTTAGCCAAAAGGGAGGCGCTGCACGATATTGTGCGGCGGCCTCCCTTTTTTGTTTCAGATAAACCGGCAGAAGCCCAGCCAGCAGCCCAGCAGGAAGAAGAGCAGCGCCTTACCCAGCACCGGCAGCCACGGGTGCTTGCAAAGAGCCAAATCCCACCGGTGGATGTTCTGCTTGGGGCAGGTGCCCGTGCAGGCTTCACAGGCGATGCACTCCCCGCTGCGCAGGCTGCTTTCCTCCAGCTTCAGGCACACCGGGCACTGCTGCTTGCAGGCGTTGCAGCCCGGGATGCAGCCATCGTTCTGCCGGTGCAGCCGCGCAAAGGGCAGCACCGGCAGCAGGGCGAACACCGCACCCATGGGGCAGAGAAACTGACAGAAGAACCGGTGCTGCACCGCCATGCCCAGCAAAATGAGCACAAGCAGCCCGATGCCCACACCAAAGCCCTCCGGCGGCAGATGCAGAGCCGTCAGGCGGGAAAACACCGCCCACGGGCTTGCGCCGGTCAGCAGCTTTTCCTGCCAGGTCACATACAGCGCCACCAGCCCTGCCAGCAGCAGATATTTGACCTTCTGCCCCCAAAGCACCGCCCGCTCCGGCAGCCGGAGCTGCTTTTTGCGGCGGAGCAGCTTTTTCTGGATAAGGCCAGAAAGCACCCAGACGGCATCGCCCAAGCTGCCAAAGGCGCAGGCGTACCCGCAGAAAAACCGGTCGAACAAAAGGGTGAAGCCACACAGCCCCAGCAGGGAAAGCGTGAAGCTATCTGCCGAGAGAACCTCGCCCGCACCGATGTGCAGAAAGATCTGTTTTACCCCGGAAAAACCAGCTACGAATGCGCCCGGCATGGTCACAAAGAAGAAAAGCTGCACCCCGGCGCGCAGCCATGTGCGGTGCTTTTTGTCCCGCTGACGCTGCTGCGCCGCCGTTAAAGGCTTTGTCTGTGTTTTTTCCATTATGTTGCCGCCTTTCCCAGTGCGTCCTCTACTGCACCGATAAGTCCTTCTGCCGTGAGGGTAGCGCCGGAAACGGTATCCACCTCGGCAGACTGCACATCCAGCATCTCGTCCAGCAAAGGCAGTGCCTGTTTATAGTAGGGCTTATCTTCACCGGAAGCGTCCAGCACCGCAATATCGGTCATTTTTCCGTTCTGGATGGTCACCGACACCCGGATGACATCGCCAAAGCCAAAGGCGCTGCCCTCGTAGGTGCCGTCCTGGTAGCCGCTTTGGGTCTGCTCTGCCTGCGCTGCGCTCTGCGCCTGCAAAACGGAAGTGTTGTAGGCTTCTACCTCGGCAATCTCCTGCTTGCGCTGGCTCACCGCCGCAGCCCGGACTAACGCCACCTGCTGGTATTGCCACAGAATCCCCAGAATCAGCAGCAGGTTCACCGCCCGGAGGAGAAAATTCTTGTATTTCATTCCGCTGCTCCTTCCGTTTCAGGTTCGGTTTCTTCCGGCGGCAGCACCGCCTCGGATGCCAGCAGCACCTCCGCAGAAGATGCCGGTTCCGGTTCAGAATCGTCCGGTGTTTCTGCCGGGAAAAGCTGCTGCCATACTTCCTTGAGCCATGCAGGAACGGTGCGCTTTTCCTTCGGCTGCACCACCTCCACGGTGGGCGCAGTGACCGGCGTTTCCTCGGGTTCTGCCGCTTCGGACGGCGCGGCTTCTTCTACCACTTCTTCCGATGCTGTCTGCTCCGGGGTGGTTTCCTCAGCCGGGGCAACAGCTGCCTTTGCCAGCGCCAGCTTGACGGCGTTCAGGATGCCGGTGGAGGAGTAGGTCGCACCGGAAACGGTATCCACATTGGGGCTTTGTCCCTCCAGAATGGCGGGGATGACCCGCTTTGCCCGGGAGAGATATTCTTCCTCATCCTCAGCACTCAAAACCGTGATATCGGTGATCTTATCCTCTGCCACCGTGACCTGTACCGTAATTTTGCCCTCAAAGCCTATGGCTTCGGCAGTGTAGATGCCGTCACGGTAGGTGGAGGGTGCAGTAAATTCCTCCACCACCAGCGGTGCGGCGGGCTTTGGCTGCGGCGGCAGGGGATTATTCACCACTTCGCCGGTCAGGGCGTTCTGCACCGCGCCCAGAATGCCCCGGCTGGTGTAGGTCGCCTCGGAAACGGCGTCCACCTCCCAGCTCTGGGCATCCACTACGGTGGTCAAAAGCCGCTTTGCGCGCCGCAGAAACTGCTTGGTCTCGTGGGAAGCATCCAGGATCTCGACCTCCGCGATGCTGCCGTTTTCCATGGTCACCTGCACCCGGACGGCACCGCCGTAGCCCCGGGAAGAGCCAACGTAAACGCCGTCGGCATAGGGCAGCTTGGGCAGGGCTTCTTCCTCCGCTTCAACGGAAGCGGCTTCCACCGGCTGCTCCATCACCACTGCCAGCCTTTCCGGCACGGCAGCCAGCACCGGCACAGTGCGGGGCAGGGCAAAAAGCACCGCTGCCGCTGCCGCCACCGCCGGGAGCAGCTGCACCAGTGGCAGCAGTGTGTTGCATCGTTTTTTGTTCATTCCAACTCCTCCTGACACGGAAAGGCAAGGCCGCTTATGGGAAGCAGCCTTGCCTTTTTGATGTTCTGTTTTTTGCCGGATCAGGCAGCTTTCAGGTTCTGCACGGCATCGGTCAGGTGGGTCACCTGCTCCAGTGCAGCGGCCTTATACAGGGTCTCGCGGCTCAGCAGCTCCACGCTCTCGGCCAGCTCGGTCTCCAGATTGGCATAGCTGTCGGCGGTGTAAGCGGCCTTTGCCTTGCTCTGTGCCGTGACGACCACAGCCTGCAGGGCGGCGCGGTCGGCATCGCTTGCCAGCTCGTGCTTGGCAAGGTTCTCGGCAGTGGTCTGGAACTTGACCACCGTGTCGGCGTAGCCCAGTGCACGGATGGTGATGGCCCAGTAGCCGGTGCCATCAGTGCCCTCCGGCAGCTGGCAGCGGGCGGAATCGCTCAGACCCAACTGGATGCCCATGGACTTGTGCATCCAGTTGTCGGCTGCAAACTTGGTGCCGTAGGAGGCCTTGGCGTGGGTGTAGGTGCTGTCGTTGCCGTAGTAGGTCCACACCACAGACTGCATCCGGGAGCCCAGCTCGCCGTAGTTGCCGTTCAGGTCCACACGGATGAACTCGCCAAAGCTGCCCACGTCGCTGCCGCTGCGCAGGTTCACGGTAAGACCATCGGCAGCCTTCTGGGCGGCTTCTGCCACGCCGGAACCGGTGCCGGTGTGTGCAGCAGAGAAGGTGTAGCCATCGCCGCTCTTGGTTGCGTATTTCAGGCCGTTGGTGTTTTGATCTACCGCAGCCGTCAGGGTGTAGGCGGTCAGGTTCTTTTCAGAGTAGCCGCCCACCAGCTGACCACCGTTTTCCACCACGGTGTACTTGGAGCAGAAATCTGCAAGGTCGCTGGTAGCCACGCGCACCGGCACATACTTGGTGCCCAGTACCTCGTAGTGATCCATCTGCACGGTAGAACCATCGGCCTTGGTAATGGTGCCCCGGTTCCAGCCCACGGTGGTGCCATCGGCCAGATAGATGGTCTTGCCATCGTCCGACCAGTGGGAAACGGTGTAGGTGCTGCCGTCCTTGGCGTAGATCACAGCAGTGCTCTGGAAGCTGCCACGGTGCAGACCGTGGTTGACGGTTGCGCGGGAGACCGCGTCAAACGCGCCAAGGTCCTGCTCTTCGTGGCTGTCCAGCTGTGCAGAGGAGGCGGTGCTCCCGGCAGCATAGACCTTCTCGTTTGCCCAGTACTCGTCCCAGGTCAGGGCAGCGTAGAGGTAGGTATATTTTTTGCCCAGCAGAAAATCGAAAAAGCCGTTTTCCTCCTCGGCAGGGGCTGCTGCAAAGGCGGTAGCGGTCAGCAGGCTGAACGCCATAGCTGCCGACAGCAGCAGGGAAAGAAATCTCTTTGTTCTCATGAAAAATGCTCCTTTCATCACAATGACAGAAAAGCGCTGCCATATAGTTAGCTAAACCTAACATTGCGCGCAAAGAAAAACCTGCGGGGCAAAGCCCCTCAGATGGTTAGGGTAAGCTAATTGACGGAAATTAAGATAACACGCATACAAAGGGATGTCAAGAAAAAGCAGGGATGTTTATGGAAGCTAATTTTTCGGCAGAAGAAGCCGCCCGCACCCGCTCTGCCGCAAAGCCCTTGACCTTTTTGCCGGAGCGTAGGATGCTTTTTATAGGGTTAGTTGCCGCAAGGAGGTACTATATGATGAAACACGCATTCTGGGGGATCTTGATCCCCAGAACATAACTGGGGATGCCAGCCGGTGGAGGGTGTTGAATCAATCATGGATGCCGCTAGGCTGCGGGCACGATTTTATTTCCATTGTATTTGAAACCTCTTGACAATGGAAACTTTTTTTGATTATAGTAAAACCAACAAATGTTAGTTAGCGAAAGGCAAAGGAAAATGGAAGATACCAAGCAGCGCATTCTGAAAAAATCTCTGGAACTGTTTTCAACCAAAGGGTATGATGCGGTCAGCGTGGGCGAAATTGCAAAGGCGGTCGGCATCAAGGCTCCGTCACTTTACAACCATTTCCCCAGTAAACAGGCCATTTTTGATGCGATTTTGGAGACAACTTCGGCGTCATCATGGAGCCGGTGGCCGTCTGGGTACGCAAAGGCGGCGAGTGGGCCATCATCCACCGCTGCAAACGCTGCGGAAAGCTCAGCTCCAACCGGGTGGCGGCAGACGACAACCCCATGAAGCTTATGAGCATTGCC
>OCQB01002757.1_pt1 | contig 11259 bp, 17 predicted proteins | sample 1538631 | NCBI WGS metagenome assembly OCQB01 (sample SAMN04571713, study PRJEB22368) | human gut metagenome | biome: human gut; material: stool | host: Homo sapiens | place: Luxembourg | collected 2012-10-19 | reverse complement strand
GGTAACCATGAAGTCCTCATTGGAAAGCTTGTACAGAGAATGATCTAAGCGAAGACTATTGTACAAAATGGAGAGGTTGATATGTTTGTTTCAATCATATTGTCACTATTTGTTTAGAAAACAAGGGATAGAATAATTAAAGTGCTATATCAGATTTAACAGAAACAGGAGCAGTAGGCTTATCCTGAACTGGAAGGGACTTCTTTCTAAGAATGAAAATCTTTACTTCAATACCTTACCTTTGAACAGGACTCAAACCGAAATAGATCATACATATCACTTCAAACCCACAAAGGATGACGAAGGTGTATCCAGCTCCAATGGCTTCTGTGATTATCGGGAATGTGAATGATAGCAGGATATTTAAGACATAAAGGAGGATATTGGAAAGAGATAGTCCCTGATTCACAAGCTCTGGAGGGAAGTCTTGTGTTGCCATCACATAGAACAGTGGACCTGGTCCTGTCTCGAATCCCAGCAAGTAGAAGATCATTCCAGCCATTGCAACTGGTGCGATTCCTGATACCATGAAACTATGGTTCATTGATCGTAATAGGAGTACCTGACGATCAGAGCAATAGTTCCTGTGATCATGATTCCCAAAGCAATAAGGAAGATGTTCTTTCGAGACATTTTATCCACAATTGCCATGAAGATAAACACGGTGAGCATGTTCCAGAGACCCACAACTAATAGTTGTGTCAGTAGCACATTCTCGATTCCAGCACTTGCCAGAATCTGTGCAGCATAGTACATAACTCCATTGATACCAGTCAGTTGATTCATCACAGCAAGCATCAGAGCAAATACTACCCAGCGAGCATTCTTCTTTGTGAATAGACTCTCTTTATTTTTCGACGCTGCTACAGACTTCTTCTCTACCTCCTTCTTCATATCAGGAGCAAACAGCAGAGTTATAATTGTAGCGATGCCAATCACTGATGAGAGACCTAACTGAATTCTCCAACTCATATCTGAAAGAGGTTTACAGTTATTCACGTCAAATTCATCCACAAAGAAATAGTTCATCACCTGTGCAAGGAAAATGAAGAATGTAACAGAGAGTTGAAAGATGGATCCAACTCGACCTTTAATTTCGTCTTTCACTAAAGAATTAGCATATAGACTGCATAATGCTGAAGCGAATCCAATACTTATTCCAAGAATACCTCGCATAATTGTGATGTAATAGTAATTCTTATAGAGAATCATTAGAATGGGGAAAATGGTTGCAATGATTCCCATAATGTAGAGAGCCTATAAATCAACGATACTCTTTGTCATTACCGCTTTCATATTCCATTTCTTCTGAATATATACTCCTAGAGGAGATCCAATAGCGGCAAACACGAGAATGAACGCAGTGAATATACCTTGATAAAGAGAAACATTAATGTTTGCGGAACTATCAAATAGTGTACATGTAATGAATGGAAGAGACATTCCTGAAACAATTCCAGAGTTGTAGCCGATAATGGCTCCTCCAAAGGTGTTAATCAAACCTACAACTGATTCTGAATCTCCAATTCTACAAGCAATAAGTGTATTCTTATTCATTTAAGAGAATAATGAATAGAAGAGCTAGACACGAGGATCATTGGCGTGTCCCTGACAATGGGGATTGGATTTGGTGTTAGAACAAAAGAGCTGGAAATAGAATACTCGCTGTCAATCCAGTTTCAGTGACAACGACAGCTCAACAGAATCAATATTAACTCCCTTCTTCATCGTTTGGATCATTTCTGCTTGTTGCTATCCACATATATTACAATATTAATAGAAGGAAACAGAATAACTGAGCTCCACGGGAATTATAGGATAATAATATCTTATAGAGATGTTATCTAGAGCTAGTATCCGCACATTGCATAAGATCTCTACTTATTCGAGTTCATGTTTACCTCGAATAAGCAGTTTTGAGACGCACTTTTCGTAACGTCACTTATTCCCAAATCACTTCTAGATCAGCATCAGATGATCTAAGGCCGACACAATATCCGTTTATTGGGGTCTGAATCGTTTTGAAGAGTATTATATATAGATTTGTAGCAATGCAACTCAGAAGTTGAAATTGGAAGAATTTGTTGCCAAACATTGGAAGCGTAATTATCCTCAAGCGGTTCCATCTGTTATGACGTTGGAAGAGTTCGATCTGACAAGGAGAGTAATATATAGATACATGGATAATCCACCAATTGTAAATACTCCAGCAGATGTAATTAACGTGAGTCAATGATAAGATAGGAACCTCCACTGAATCTTGATAACTACTTCCACCATCTTCACTCCAAATATATGGGCCGAACTATCCTATATGGCCACGAGTTAACAAGCACGCAAACTATCTTGATGGACAATTTCCGTGATTACCAATCTGGTTTGGTTTGTATTGCTGACAAGCAAATTGCAGGAAGAGGTCGTTCAACCAATAAATGGGTTTCTCCATACGGATGCTTGATGTTCAGTTTTAAAACATACATCACACATCCACGGGATTTACCCATGCTCCAGTACTTGACAACGCTTGTAATGTGCAATTCGTTGGAAGATATTTACAATACGGGAGTTTGATTCTAATGGATGTTTGATCTGTAGGACATGGATATTGCGATTAAGTGGCCTAATGACATTTATTATCATGGTGACAAGAAGGTTGGAGGAATTATTTGTCAGTCCTATTTCAATGGACGTGTTTACGATGTGACCATCGGAATTGGCATCAATATTTCCAATAAGAAGCCAACCACTTGCATGGATGAAATTGCATCTAATTTACAGAAGAAACAAATTGTTTTGGGTCGTTCTACTGTGTTGGCCTCTTTCTGTAATCAATTCACAGAAGCCATTCACACCTTCCGTCTTTATGGCTTTGAGCCGTTTATGAAGGATTATTTAGATAATTGGATGCATTCGGATGAGGAGGTAACTGTTGTCTGTGATGGTGATGAGTCCATTAAGAAGAAGGCAATTATTCGTGGTATCAACAGTACAAGTGGAATGTTGGAGGCGGAGACGATGGATGGAGAATTGTTAGAGTTATATCCTGATACCCATTCACTCAATCTTATGGACAAGCTGATTTACCGAAAGAAGAATATTTGAACTGTTTGTAGAACACACATTACAATGTAGATAATGTTCAATTTCTTTCTTTAGCTCTTCTTGAGTTCCGTTGTTCTGAATCACCACATCTGCATACGATTCACGCTTTTCGTTACTCCATTGACAATCTAGACGTTTCTCACATTCTTCGATACTGAGATTGTTGCGTTTCTGGAGTCTTTGAATGGCCACTTCTCGATCTACTTCCACAACCCAAATCTACTCTCATCAACCCACACATCCTATTTTACTTCATCCACTAAATCTGTCCAACCTGCTTCTAGCAGAATTGCAGCTTCTATTATGACGATTGACGCATCACTTCTATTCGAACACTATCAAAACTTGTTAATTACTTTTGGATTTCCTCCTGCGCCATTTCGTGGATGAGTGGCCAGGAGATATCGGTGAGCTTCTTCATTTCATCTCATCCTCTTAAACCACTCATTGAATATACTGCTATCCGAAAAGACAATGGATCCCAAGATCTTTCGGTCGATGTATCCATCCTCACCCACTACTTTAGTTCCAAACGTTCCAACAATTCTGTCGAACCCCTTTGTATTCGGTTCGTTATGTTAAACTACCAAACAATACACAGTTTCCAAGTACAGGATATATACACTTTATGTCCCAGTTTGTCACAGTCAATGCAATAGCAATTCATTTCTTGCAGAAGTTTCGAGACCGTACTCTTTCCACCTCATCATCACCTTTCCATCTCCACCTTTACTACAAATCCCTCCAACCAATCCAATCACTCTCTTCTTCTTTGTATCCATAATAAACAAATAATAAGAACCCCAATTAAACGATCGTTTCACTTTCCTCAATCACTTCTCCTTCCACATAACTCACTCTAAACATCGTTTCTCTGTTTCATTCCTACTCTACAGCCATCTCCCGATCCACGGTATACAACTTGGCACGCTCTTGATCAATCTCCTTCTTCTTCTTCAACATCGCTTCTCGCTTCGCTCTGAACGTATCAATAAAGTCGAGCTTCTTGCGAATCTCACCAATGTGCTTTAGCATCTCTAACTGTTCGTTCATCTTACGATACTTCTCGCTCAGGTCATACATATCCTTCTTCACTTCCTAAAACTCAGTCTTTCTCTCTTCACTCACCCTTTTGATTGAATCCGTCAGACACACCATAGGCCATGGACGGAACTGGAAACTCGAGAAACGAGGATAACGTTGCTGGAAGATCTTTTCCCCGCGGTTATCCCATATATCGTATCCATTCTCATACTAGAAATAAGACATGCTTCTTATTGTCACATCCTGCTTAGTATTCTCATTGTAACAGGAAGATGATACACAGAAATGACCATTGGGAGACCATTCAACACCTGTACACCTACAAATCATTCTCTTCTCTCTGTCTCACGTGAAATGTTCCTGGACGTTGAGTGATGCTTGACCTGAGACATCCCAGAACTCAAGACGACCTTTCAGAGCACTCTAGACATGACAGAGAACAATGATAATATACCCCAATTCCCGCGAATAGGATATAATTACCCATGGGACACCAATAGATGTTATTACAGGGCTTATTAGTAACAGTATCTAGAGATCACAAGCAATCATAGAGATCACAGAGTAATGACACTTCATTCAGAGTCTCACCTCCTTTGGTGGTGAACACGCTGTAGAAACTCACATTACGACTTCCTACCTTGTCTGTTGTGAGAACAGCAAATCGAGTATTCAGAGGTTCCCATGCGAACTGATTGATTGCATCAGCAACAGGCAAGGTCTACAGTTCATTCTAATTCTCTTCCATTACCTCCACAGGAGCATTCTTCTCACACAAACGAACAATGCTGATCTGATAAGTGAGTGTCTTACTCTTCTTCTTTGGATAACGCACCGCCTTCACAGCCAGGAAGTCACCATTGGGTGACCAGTGAATGGAGATCTAAGAATCATTCTCTATTCTGACACTCACATCATTCACATTGGTGAAGGATACACTCTGTACACGCCGATCTGTCAAAACATCCAACAGCACTACTGTAGCCGGCTTTCCACTGATCTCTGGAATCACATAAGCCAGAATTGAGTCTCTGGGTGACCATTTGAATTCCTTTATATTCGAAACACCGAAACACGACTTTGGTACCATCTGCATAGATGGCAGGGCAAAACTATCCCTCAACACACATCTCCACACTCACATTCCAATACCATTCGATCCTTTGGAAGCTAGGAACTGCTCATCTGCAGAGAAAGCGAAGGATGGCCATACAGGTTCCGTACAAGGGAACTTACGCAATAGTTGGCCTGAAGGAACCTCCCACACACATACAGCCTCACGATTTGTTACTCCCATCTGTCCGTTCCATGATACTGCATAACGCTCCTGGGAACTGAAATCCATCTCACGTACACCAGTATGAGGGAAACGAGCACACTGAACGAAGTTATCTCCACCACGCAGAATCACACCCTTTGCATGGAACGAAACCAGATAGCTTCCCAATGGAGTCCATCGAACAGTATCCAAAGAAGCCGAGATGTCATCCTTTTCACCGTTGTTCACACAGACAGGTTCTGGAACGTCACTCCAGAAGATCTCTGTTCTGTTCTGATGACGAACTAAGAACTGATCACGCTGCTGAGAATCCTTCATCCAGTTGTGTAAGCCCTCCCTAAGAATCACTAGCAATCTCAAGTCCCACATTACCGTAGACGCCTTAACAAGGGGAGGATACGACTCTTTGGATGGAAGGGCAGTTTCATCCTGATCTTCCAAACAGGCAACAATGTCAGCATATTTATATAGATGAAACGTATGTGATTTATCCATCGGAGTATTATCTAATCCCTTTATCAGCTTCTGAGCTTCCTCTGCACTTTTCATCTCAAGAATAGCAATTCTACCCAACTTGTTAGATTCATTTCATTAAACATCAACACATCCATCCTACCCCAAACTCATTTTCGTCGTAGGATCCATAGGAATGTAGATATCGTTCCTGACAACAGAACCAAAAGGAAGAATACGCTTCAGCAAGAAGAGAGTCAGTTTCTTTGCTTTCTCTTCATCAACAATAGCAATACCGTCAATCAGAACAAGTGCTGCCATGTTGTTCATTACTCCTGTCTCCTCCTTGGTGAGGAATTGAGCCTTGTCTCCAAGGACTGATTCAATATTCAGAGCCATTCGGTGGATAGTTGAGTAATTCACATCTATTCCTAATACCGCAAAGAAACGACGAAAACCGCGATTTCCGTCTTTGATTGATATCGCTCTGTATCGAGTAATACAGCAATTCAATGAGTGAAAATGATAAAAGAGAGGACCAGCAACCTATCAGAATATCATTCATTTGTAGACATTCCAACACGTTTCTTGCTTTTCGTTGAATGGAACGTATACAAACCGAGGGTAAACTAAATCCATCTTTATCGGCTCTGAATCTGTCGAGGGATATAACTTCAGACACAGAAGTGGGAAAGGAGTGAAAATATAATATACAGAGGATCTGCAAAGAATCAGACACGAAAATGGGAGGGAGTATTCAAATTGAACTTGATAGGAATTCTATTTCTGTACCAAAATACTCAACATCTGTTAAATCAAGTGATCTCATTATGAACCATGAAAACGGTTCTGGGAGCAATATCGAGGAAGTAATGAATCAATCGATAAGTGTAATTATTTGAAGGAACAATGACAAACAGATTATTGCTGATTTGGATGGAACTACGTCACCTGGGGATATACCTTCTGGAACAAATGTGGATGGCGATGATGCAAGTTATGGAACTCCTTCAACAACCAATAGTTATACTGAGGGAGAGAGTATGCATGAAAGAAGAGTGTCGCATATTCAAGGGAAAGAATTAGAATCTATGGATCTAGCAGAGTTGTTATCATTATGCAAGACGTATCGGAATCGTGTCGCTGAATCTGCGAATCCACAGGATGTGGTATCCCTACAATTGATAAACGAGGTTCTAGCAAGGAAAATCGAAGCCTCAGCAACATTTCGAAATCGTCATACTATCACGGAATCTACTCCGTTGGAACCTATCAAAGAACAAATTGAGAGTGATAGTGAGAAAGAAAATATCTTAGAGAAACAGAATCTTGCCGAAAGAGTGGAGAAACGGTTGTTGGGAGCGATTGAGCGAGGAATTGAAGAATCGGTGAAGAACGCTATACATCCTGATATTGATTATCATTTAGAACGGGTTCGAATTGATATTGGCAAGGTCACTATGGTGAGTAATGGAGATGAAGGCGATTTAGTCGTCCTTCCAACTGAACCCGTCTCTCCTCTATCACTTCCTCCTCTAAGGATACAGAAACGGGATCAAAATGGTTCACAAACTATAGATTCGAAGCGGTTCCGTGATAATTGTTAATGTTGCTTGTACTCTATGTTTGACATGTTTGTTCACAACAATCAAATTCTATCGAAACACATAGCCTGATGTAAATGAATTAAACAAGAACGCGATTGATAGGAAGACCCCCAGGAGCACAAACATCCTTGGCTACCTTACCCTTGGCGCCATCAGTAATATCAAACTCAACCTATAAATAACACCATACATATTCTTCTACCTTTTCTCCCTCCTTCAGAAATCTAAATCCGCTAGACTTGATAGCTGTCTGGTGGACAAACACTAAACATAATTCGATAATCTATACTCTTACCATCAGTCGAGAAGTCGGGATTAGCATCAGGAATAATGAAACCGTATCTGAACGTCACAGTCAACAAACAAACTATACCCCTTCTTGTTGTTGAACCATTTCACAGTTCCAGTGTAAACAGAACGCATGAAAGTTGCGGTCTTCTAGCAATCACTTAGGTACCTGACAATTCTTACAGGAACCACCATGGTAGAAGACTTCAGAAGACTGAACATCGTTGACAGGTTGAAATTAGTTTTTTCTACTCACCATCCATTTCTGCCAATAACCATGGGAACTGAACAGTTTCTCTCTTTTCATCATCCGAAGACATTTCTCTCCTTTTGAGGTGTTTTCTTTTGTTGCTCCATATCTGCAACGAGTTGGTACAATATGGAGGAAAGAGAAGGATTACCATTCTCTCCTATCAAGCCAATACGTTTGTTGAAACAAATAAAGAAGGATTCCAAAGATTATTACTCCTTGTTGGAGTATAAACAAAACAGAACACAATAGCCAAGTAATATACAATGGAAATCATATTAAATAATCCAGGGATCGTCCTCAAAGGCTCCACGAACAGGTTCTGGATTCCATGTGAAACCAATTACATAGAGTTTGTCATCATTCAATTTCGTATCACCATATGACGACACATACATTGACGAAGGAGAACTCATTCGAAATGAATCACCCTTCAAGTTATCACATCCTTTGACTGCTGGCGAGTGGATAAGTGACGGAATCAAATCCTGAGGAGATAACGGATACAAAGGTGACGAAGGACGAGGAATGCTAATTACAGGAGTAGTACGGGTATTAAGAAGACGAAAGTCAGTAGTAGAGATATACTCTAGATCCTGAGTACCCACATCACAATTGTTGCTATATACAACAGGATTGATAATGGGAAAGCTCGGAGGAGGAGGAATCATCTTATATAGACTATTTTCGATTCCTACAGAAGTTGATGTCGAATATGAACTCATCTCGCCATAGTCTCGATTACGGCGACTTTGATCTACTGAATGTATTAGGGGTGGTACCATAGACCAGAAAGCGGAATAATTCTCTCGAAGTGCGGCATCTTCATAGACTAAGCCTTGGTGCACATACGGACTAAGGTACTGTTGACAGCATGCTACAGAATTGTATTGTAAAGGCAAAAATGAAGGATTGGGTGGACAAAGAGAGAGCGTTGGTACCAAAATGTATCCACTCTTTATTTGGTCTGGTTCTGTTCGCCTTCGCTTTTTGTCTTCGGAAGACAAATAATCTGGAACTGTATAGTCACACTATACGTTCATTCTCCATTCTTACATCATACGCTTCGTTTTAGGGGCTGTGACTGTTTTGTCTTATTCATAGGACGCAAAATTTGTTGAGAGTCTCCTGGAGTTGTGGAGAACGAAAATAACTAACAAACAAACGCACAACTCGTCATATGACCACAATTTCCACGTTTTATCATGAGAACAAGATACGACTCCCACTTTATTTGTTAGAATATCCACACCTGACACTCGGCTGTCATGTCCTTCGAGAGTCTTCAAACAACGATAGTTTCGTGTTGACCAGACTAAAATATAAAAATCCAACGCTATTATGTACCTTTCACAGTTCGATCGAAGGAACCAGAAACAAGGAATTCTCCCGTTGTATCATAAGCAATATCAGGAACAACACTATTATGTGCAGGAATCGTGTAGATGGATTTCTGTTTCCGTAAATCCCAAATCTTGATCGTATTATCATCACCCGAAGTAGCAAACTACACATCAAAATGCATCCCGAACAGTTACCTGAAACCCATTCGGAGAGAAACGGCAACTTAACATTCCTTTCACATGACCCTACCATTCATCCCTCTACTCCTACTTGTAGCACAGAGATACTTCTTCCTGTTCTCAAATCCCAAATCCGACACACGCCTGATTGATCACTTGTTGCAACGACACTCCCATCACACTGGAAATCAATTCCCATCACTTCACGAGCATGCCCATCCTGTAACAGTAACTGCTGACCTGTCTCTACATCCCAAAATCGGAACGATGTATCATAACTAACAGTTCCACAGTACAATCCTTCCATCAATTCTCCAACACACAACCTACCACTTGGATGAAAAGCAACAGCAGATACACGATTCATATGACCTGAGAGTGTTTGTAGCAATACAGGTGCATTCTGTGAGTACCCCCACAATCGAGCTGTTTCTTCGTCTTATTGTATTCAGTATTCACTTACTATCTGAAGAAGCTGTAGCCAGAATAACTCCTGAATTCTGTCCATCAACCTCACCCGTAGCAGAGCATGTTAGAGTGGATAAAGGACTCCATGCAATACTACAAACACGATCTGAATGTGCTTTCCAGGAGTGAAGCTGTGTACTTTTCGCTAAACTCCATAAACGGACTTCTCCTCCAAAACAACCTGTTGCTAGCAGACTCGATGGGAAATTAGGATTTGTTGAGTTCACTCTACAACAGGAAATGGGTCGCTCCGATCCAAATTGCGAACTCTCCACAAACAGGTTCTACAGGAAAGATAAAAATCATATCATACACTATATTTGTCCCATAATCCCTTTACAGCGATCTCATTCTCTGCTAGTTTTTGAAGATCGGCTTCTTCTTCTCTTTGTTTCGCTAAACGCTTTTGACAGCTAGAAATAAAACACATCTTACAAAAAATACCGTTTTACTGAAAAAGCGAATATCTGTTTCCTTGCTGCAATCAATGCCGGATCAGCACGCGTGTATACAGTTTCCTTTGGCTCGTTATCTTCATCTCTTCCATCGTCTTTCAGACCTAGAATTTCTCTCTGTAGTGAAATATCTTCCTCCGAAAACGATTTGGTGTCTAATACATGTCTTAAACGCTCTCTTCGGTCTGCAGGTCCCTCTCCAAATAAACAAATGGGTTCACCACAAGCACGAAGCTAGAGTATCAATTCCTCTCTTGATCACAAATCTACCTGGAGTTTCACATCTTCATCAATTGTCGGGACGAATATTGTTTTCTTTCGAAGTTTTGACTCGATACTCTCGAGATTCTCCGCATATCTTTTCTGCTCCAAAAGACTGGACCCAGTGAACACTATAAATTCAAAAATGTCATAAAGAGCGATACTTGGAGGGAATCACAAGAAAAATGTTGGTTGATAAGATAGTTCTCAGTTCTATTGATTTTAAATGGATTGTTTTTGCGATTTCTATTGAAACAATACATATGATTCAACATGCATTCGTCTTTAGTTGTAGACTCTTCTGCCTTTTATTCTATACTATTTCGTTCTATTACATCAACTATCGATGAATGGACTCAGCCGGTTTGAATCTCCAGATTCAGACATTATACTGGTTTTATTTCTGTATTAAACCGCTGTGAACCCCCTTTTCTCTTGAACCATTGTTTTTTGTTACGAATGTTTAGCAGTAACTCTCTTCAGACATTGAAGGTCACCGATGCTCCTAAGCACGATGCCAAGTTCTATA
>OCQB01002751.1_pt1 | contig 11284 bp, 10 predicted proteins | sample 1538631 | NCBI WGS metagenome assembly OCQB01 (sample SAMN04571713, study PRJEB22368) | human gut metagenome | biome: human gut; material: stool | host: Homo sapiens | place: Luxembourg | collected 2012-10-19 | reverse complement strand
GTTTTATATTTTAATCAAATGAATGTAAATCCAGAGATGCCTCAATCTAATTTAAGAGACAGATTGGTGCTTTCGAAGGGGCATGCATCAGCTGCTTTATATGCTGTGCTTGCAGAAAGAGGATTTATTAATAAAGAAGATTTAAAAACTTTCAGAAAATTAGGCTCAAACTTACAAGGACATCCAGACATGGAAAAAGTTCCGGGAGTAGATATGTCTACAGGTTCGCTAGGTCAAGGTTTGTCTATTGCAAATGGAATGGCTATTGCATCTAAAATGGATAATTTGGGTTGTAGAGTTTATTGCATTCTTGGAGACGGCGAAATTGAAGAGGGACAAATATGGGAATCTGCAATGACGTCTAATAAATATGAATTAGACAATTTATGTGTAATTTTAGATAATAATGGTTTGCAAATAGATGGAAAAGTTGAAGAAGTTAAAGCTTTGGACTGTTTGTATAGCAAATGGAAATCATTTGGATTTAATGTTATTGCATGTGATGGTCATAACATTGATATGTTAATAGATAGTTTTGAAAAAGCAAGACAGACTAAAGGACAGCCAAGTATAATAATTGCTAGAACTGTAAAAGGAAAAGGAGTACCATTCATGGAGAACAAAGCTGAATGGCATGGAAAAGCTCCAAATGATGAACAGTACGAAAGGGCGATGAAGGCTCTAAAATTAGAAGAAGAAAAAATAGAACATAATATTTCAGAGCTACCTGGGAAGGAGGATACAATATGGTTTTAGACCAAAAAATTGCAACACGTCAAAGCTATGGAGAGGCTTTAGCAGAGCTAGGAGAAGAAAATAAAAATGTAGTTGTACTAGATGCAGATTTATCTGGAGCAACAAAAACATCAATTTTTGCAAAGGAATTCCCTGAAAGATTTTTTGATATGGGAATTGCAGAGCAAGATATGATGGGAACTGGAGCAGGATTAAGTACTTTTGGAAAAATTCCATATGTTAGTACTTTTGCGGTGTTTGCAGCAGGAAGAGCTTATGATCAAATAAGAAATACAATAGCACACACAAATGCTAATGTAAAAATATGTGCTACACATGCTGGAATAACTGTTGGCGAAGATGGTGCAACACATCAAATGCTAGAAGATATAAGCATGATGAGAACTCTTCCAAACATGATGGTTATGAGCACATCTGATGATGTTCAAACTAAATGGGCAATAAAAGAAATTGCAAATGTAAATGGACCTGTGTATGTAAGATTATCCAGACTTGCAACACCAGTAATATATAATGATGAATTTGTTAAGGAAAACAATATAAAGTTTGAAATTGGTAAGGCAATTCAAATTGGAGATGGAACAGACGCAAGCATAATAGCAACAGGTGTGACAGTTTCTGAGGCTTTAAAGGCACAGGAAGTATTAAAAGAAAAAGGAATAAATATAAGAGTAATAGATGTTCATACTATAAAACCATTAGACAAAGAAATGATAATAAAGTGTGCAAAAGAGACGAAAAGAATAATTACAATAGAAGACCATAGCATAATAGGAGGGCTTGGAACGGCTGTATGTGAGGTACTTTCAGAAAATTTCCCAGCAAAGGTAACAAGAATAGGAATAAATAACACATTTGGAGAATCTGGAAAAGCAGAAGAGCTTTTGAAAAAATACAATTTAAATAGTGAATATTTAGTAAAAATATTATCAAAATAATTGTGAATTTTTTGTGAATTTTATACTCTTGAATAATAGTGAATAATAAAGCAAATTGAGTGAAAAAATTACGCTCAAATTGCTATTTTTTTTGCCGAATACTCTTGCATTTAATGTCGTTTATTGTTATTATAAAGAAGAATAAATTATTATGATATAAGATGTCGAATATATGACATTCATTTTACTAAAGACAGAATTAAAAAATGACCTAAAATGGTCTAAGATAAATAAAACTATTAATTTTGCCCCAAAAGGGGCGTCCCTAATGGGCGAAGAGAGGATTTTAAAATGATAGAGTTTAGAAATGTTTCTAAAGTATACGATACTGGCACAGAGGCTGTACACAATGCTAATTTTACTATTAATAAAGGAGATTTTGCATTCTTAGTTGGTAGTTCTGGTTCTGGTAAGTCTACTTTAATAAAGTTAATTTTGAAAGAGGAAGAGCCAACTTCTGGACACATTATTATTAATGGAAAAGATACTACTTTCTTAAAGCCTAAGAGAGTTCCATATTTAAGAAGAAGTATGGGTGTTGTTTTCCAAGATTTCAGACTTTTACCAGATAAAACTGTTTATGAGAATGTTGCTTTTGCAATGTATATTGTAAGGGCTACACCAAAACATATAAGAAGACAAGTGCCAATGGTTCTTGCAATGGTAGGCCTTTCAGATAAAGCAAATGTATATCCAAATGAGTTATCTGGTGGTGAGCAACAAAGAGTTGCACTTGCTAGAGCACTAGTAAACAATCCATCAATGTTAATTGCAGATGAGCCTACAGGAAACCTAGACCCAGATACAGCTTGGGATATTATGAGACTTTTAAATGAAATCAATTTAAGAGGTACTACTTTGGTTGTTGCAACACACGCAAAAGATATAGTAGATAAAATGAACAAAAGAGTTATTCGTATAGAAAACGGAAATATTATAAGTGATAAAAAAGGTGGGTATGACAGTGAAGCATAGTATATTTGGTTATTTATTAGGAGAAGGTTTTAGAAATGTATTTCACAATAAAAAATCATCGGGTGCGTCACTTGCAATTATGTGTGCCACTATGTTGATTTTTGGCTTATTTTTCATGATTATAGAAAACCTAAACAATGCAGTTGAAACATTGGAAACACAACAAGGAATCCAAGTGTTTATTCAAAAGACTGCAACAGATGCTCAAATGGAGCAAATTGGAGAACAAATACAAGCAATAGATGGAGTAAATAAGGTAACATTCGTATCTAAAGAAGATGCACTAAATCAGACTAAGGAAAAATTAAAGGACAAGCAAGCTTTAATTGCAGGTTGGGACGAATCTAATCCATTTAAAGCTTCATATTTAGTAACATTAACAGACTTGAAACTAAGTTCTCAAGTACAAGATGAAATTAAAAAAATAGACAATATTGATAGTATACAAAGTAGAGACGAGACGATTAATGGGTTAGTTGCAATAGCAAATGGTGTAAGAATTGTTTCTGCTGTAATATTAACATTGTTAGTATTAATATCTATATTCATTATAGGAAACACAATAAAATTAACAGTACATGCAAGAAGAAAAGAAATATCAATTATGAAATATGTTGGAGCAACAGACAGCTTCATTAGATGGCCATTCGTAATTGAAGGTATAATAATTGGTATTGTTGCAGCATTACTTTCAATACTAGTTCTTGGAATTGCATATAGCTTAATTACAAATGCAGCAGCAAACTCAATAATAAGTACAATGGGAATAAAACTTCTATCATTTACAGATATGACAACATTATTAGTTATTGTGTATATGGTGCTAGGAATTGGAATTGGTGCATTAGGAAGTTCTATTTCAATGAGAAAATACTTACAAGTATAGAGAATTACTTGAATAAAAAGGAGAAAAACTATGAAAAAAAGAATGCTATTAACTGTACTGTCGGTTTTTACAGTACTTATGCTAATATCATCAATAGTAGTAAGGTCATATGCTTCGCTTACAGACGATAAGAGTGATGTGCAAAATAAAATAAATGAAGCGAAAAATGCGTTAAACGACATATCTGACGACAAAGATGAAGCTGAAACAGAATTGCAAAAAATTACTACACAAGTTACAGAAGCACAAAAGCAATTAGATACATTAGCAGCACAAATAGATGAGCTAAATGATACAATAGATGAAAAACAAAAAGAGATTGAAGATGAAGAAGCAGAAATTGAAAAGACAGATAATCTATTAAAAGAGAGAATGGTTGCTTTATACGAAATTGGAGAAACTTCATATTTAGACGTACTGTTTAATTCGGAAAATATACTAGATTTCTTATCTAACTATTCGATGATACAACAAATTGTTGAAACTGACTCGGCTTTGATTGATGAATTGGAAGCCAAGAAGGAACAATTGCAAAAAGATAAAGATAATTTAGAAGAAGATAAGGCAAAAGTTATATCAGTAAAAGCAGATCAAGAAGTTAAAAGAGCTCAGCTATCTGCATTGCAAGAGAAAAAACAATCAGAAATTAATAAACTATCAGCTGATGAAAAGGCAAAACAAGCAGAGTTAGATGCCTATAATGCTAAGTTAAAAGAGATTGATGATGCAATCGCAGAGGCTTTGAGAAAAGCTCAAGAAGAAGAGAAAAAAAATAATGCAACAAATGGTGGAAATGGAAGTAGTTTTGATGGAACTTTTGCATGGCCATTAGATTATTCACCAAGAAGAGTAACTTCTAGAATGAAATACAGATGGGGCAGATGGCACAAGGGTATAGACATTGGAACAAATGCTGAAATAGGAAAAAGAGTTATAGCAGCAGCATCTGGAACAGTAATATATAGTGCATATCAAGCAGGTTCATCATCAAGTGCAGGTTATGGAAATTACTTGATTATTTATCATGGAAATGGATATTGCTCATTATATGCACACATGGATTCAAAAGCAGTAAGTACAGGGCAAAAAGTATCACAAGGACAATTAATTGGGTACTCTGGAAACACTGGTGGTGTTGCACCTCACTTACATTTTGAAATAAGAAAGGCAACGTCAATAGGAGACTTCTTCGGAAACAACTGGAAAGACCCATTAGATTATTTGCCTGGTGGATACACAATAGTAGATTAACAATAAATTAAATACATAAAAGGAGGGAACATTTATGAAGAAGAAAATACTAACACTAATTACCATTTGTTTAATTTTAGTATGCTTCTCCATAAATGTTTTTTCTGCTAATGAGGTTTCACAAAATGAAATAATAGATGGAGAAACAAATAGTGAAGCAACTAATAAGACTCTATTTGAACAGAAAACAGAGGTAGATAATAAATTAAATGAATCAAATTCTAGACTTGAATATGTAAAAAGTGAAATTTCTGCTTCAATGCAGAAGGTGCAAGAACTAGATGATTCGATAAACGATTATCAAAATAAATATAATGAATTACAATCACAAATAGCATCATTAGAAGCAGAAATTTATTCAACACAAAATGACTTAACAAAAACTGAACAAGAATATGTAAGAAAAGAAAATTTACTAAAAAAGAGAGTAGTAGCACTATATGAAGGTGGTGAAACTACTTATTTAGATGTATTGTTGTCATCTAAAAATTTATTCGATTTCTTATCTAATTATTATATGTTAGAACAAATTATAGAATTTGACAGTAACTTATTAAATGAATTAGATGAACAAAAACAGAACATAGAAGTAAAAAAAGCAGAACAAGAAAAGAAAAAAACAGATTTAAGAGTTGCAAAGGCAAAACAAGGGCAAATGCAAATATTAATGGAAAACCAGAAAACTTTGCAGGTAAGTTATGCATCAAAATTAAGTGAAGAAGAAAAGAATTTATATGAACAAATAGAACAATATAAAAAAGAGCAAGAAGATTTAGAAAATCAAATTCAAGCAGCTATAAATTGGAGTGGAGCCTTAGCAATACAATACAAAGGTGGAGTAATGTTATGGCCAATAGCAGTAGATGGAACATATATAACATCGCCATATGGCAATAGATTACATCCAATTCAAGGTGTGTACAGGTACCATGATGGTATAGACATTGGAAATGCAGGATTTGGCGCACCAGTTGTAGCAGCAGCAGATGGAATTGTAACATATGCAGGTGTAATGAGTGGATATGGTAACTGTGTAATGATAAACCATGGAGATGGTATAGTAACTTTATATGGACACGGGCAAGAAATATATACAGAACTTGGTGCAACTGTAAAACAAGGAGATGTAATAATGGCTGTTGGTTCAACCGGAAATTCAACTGGTCCACACTTACACTTTGAAGTAAGAAAATTTGGGGTAGCAGTAGATCCAATTCCATATTTGCAGGGTGATAATGCAAATAATAATACAATTGAAAATGAGAATGTAAATAATAATCAGACTATTAATGATACTTAAGATGTTAGACTATTAATGTAAAAATTAAAAAATGTAATAAAATTAGTATTTATAAAGTATAATACAAATAGCCAATGTTTATCATAATTGGCTTAAGAAGAAAGGACATAAAAATGGAAGATAAAAGAATAAAAAGACAGAATATTTATAAAATTATTATGCTTGTTATTTTGACAGCAACTATTACGTTCATGCTAACAACGATGATAATGTATAATAAATTTGTAACATCTTATGGTAGTATGGGAATTAAAACAAATACAGACGGAACAAGCTCAATTAGTACTACTGACTTAGTAAAAACGTTAGAGACTTTTAAAACAATGATAAAGCAAAAGTACATTGGTGAAGTTGATGAAGAAAAAATGGTAGAAGGAGCAATAAAAGGCTTTGTTGAAGGATTAGGAGATCCATACACAGAATATTTACCTAAAGAAGAAATGACTGAGTTTACAGAAGAAACAAGTAGCCAATATGTTGGAATAGGTATATATTTAACAAATGATAAGACAACAAATACCATACTTGTTGTAGGTACTATGAATGGCTCACCAGCTATGGAGGCAGGAATGCAAGCAGGTGATATAATAGAAAAAGTAAATGATGTTGCTTATACAGGAGAAACAATGGATGATGCAATAAAAGTACTAAAAGGCGAAGAAGGAACATCAGCAAAAGTAACAGTTTTAAGAGATGGAAAAGAAATTGATTTAACTGTAACAAGAAAGAAAATTACAGTAGAGCATGTTTCTTCAAAAATGGTAGAAAACAATATCGCATATCTTCAAGTAGATTCATTTGATAGCGGTGTTGCAGAGTCATTCAAAAAACAAGTAACAGAGCTAGTTAATAAAGGTGCAAAGGGAATAATAATAGATTTAAGAAGCAATGGCGGAGGAATAGTTAGTGAAGCAACAGGAATTGCAGACTTATTCTTAAAGAAAGATGAGACAATTCTTATAACCAAATCAAAAATAGCAAATGAACAATTAACAGTATCTAAGAATGATGCAATTATAACAGATATTCCAGTAGTCATACTTGTAAATGAAGGTACAGCAAGTGCATCAGAAATATTAGCAGGAGCATTGAAAGACAAATATCCAAATACAACAATAGTAGGAATGAAAACCTATGGAAAAGGTGTAATTCAGACACTATATAGTTTATCAGATGGAAGTGGATTAAAAATAACAACAGAAGAATATTACACACCAAACCATAACAAAATAAATAAAGAGGGTATTACTCCAGATGTTGAAGTAGATTTAACGAAAAATGCAGAAGGAAAATACGAAACAGAATTTGATAAAGACGCACAAGTGAAAAAAGCTATAGAAACAATAAAAACAAAAATAAAATAATAAAAAATCAGCATTCAGAATATGGGTGCTGATTTTTGCTGCTTAATATGGAATGGCTCAGAAGGGAAAAATGTCGAAAACTTCTTATAAATCGATAAAACTAGTCAAATTTTGCTATTGGAAATTTATGGAATATGTAGTATGCTTGTATAAAACAAAAAACAGAACACAAAATTAATAATGTGTGCTAAAAAGGGGGAAAAAATATTGGAATGTATTTATGTGCCAAAGGACAAGCAATTAACATTAAAAATAGCAGAAGAGATTGACGAACACACAACAGAAAAATTAAGGAGGAAGATTGACAATGAAATTACGCGATTTTTGCCTAGAAAAGTTATATTTGATTTTAGTAACGTTGCTTTCATGGACAGTGCAGGAATAGGAATGTTGCTAGGAAGATACAAGGTTATTAAGATGCTTGGTGGACAGCTAGAACTTATGAATGTGAATAAGCAAGTTGAAAAAGTTTTTGAAATTAGTGGAATATTAAAGATTATACCATTAATAAAAAATAATGAAGAAAATGTTGGTTAGATGGAGGCTAAAATGGTAGGAATTTATGATAATGAAATGAAATTGGAGTTTGTAAGCAAATCTTCTAATGAAGCATTTGCACGTATAACAGTGGCTGCGTTTGCATCCCAGCTAGACCCAACAATCGAAGAACTTGCAGACATAAAAACGGCTGTATCTGAAGCTGTAACAAATTCTATAATACATGGGTACGAAAATTCTGAAGGGATTGTTAAGGTAGAGTGTAAATTAAAAGATAATTGTGTAGAAATACAAATATCAGATTCGGGAAAAGGAATAGAAGATATCGAATTGGCTAAAAAGCCGTTATATACAACAAAGGCTAATTTGGAAAGGTCGGGAATGGGGTTCACAATAATGGAAAGCTTTATGGACGAGCTAAAAGTTGAATCTATTCCAGATATGGGAACAAAAGTAACTATGAGGAAATACATAATGACTGCTAGAGAAGATAAAAATGAAGTAGAAGATATCGAAAAAGTTAGTAAATAGTATATAAAAAGAATGCGAACACAAGAATAAAGGAAGGTTTTAGAATGCTGGAAAGTACATATGAAAATATCATAAAGGCTCAGCAGGGAAACACAGAAGTGCTAGAAAGCCTCGTAAAAAACAATATGGGGCTTGTCTATAACATAGCAAAAAGGTTTGTAGGAAGAGGATATGAGATAGAAGATTTAAATCAAATTGGAGCAATGGGATTGGTTAAGTCTATAAAGAAATTTGACACAAATTACAATGTTCAGCTATCTACATATGCTGTTCCTTTTATAATAGGAGAAATAAAAAGATATATACGAGATGACGGACGAATAAAAGTAAGTAGAAGCATAAAAGAATTGGCTGTAAAAATAAATCAAATTCAAGAAGCAATGGATAAGAATGGAGAAGAATTAAAGGTAGAGCAAATAGCGGAAATTTTAAAGGTATCAAAAGAAGAAATAGCATTAGCATTAGATGCAAACTCAGCAAGTGTGGTAACCTCGATTAATGAGCCGGTGTATAATGATAAATCTGGAAAAGAGCTTTGTATAGAAGATACAATTGCAAGTGATAAAGATGAAGAAAATAAGATTGCAGATAAACTTACAATAAAAAAACTAGTAGAAGAATTAAATAGTCAAGAACAAGAAATTGTAATGCTAAGATATTATAAAGGAAAAACACAGACAGAAGTGGCAAAAAAGCTCGGAATAAGCCAAGTTCAAGTATCTAGAATAGAAAAAAGAATATTATATTCTATGAAACAAAAATTGGTAATATAAATATTAGTAATTTGAATGGTTGTGAAAATGGTTGCAAAATAATTATAATTTTGCAACCAAGTTTGTGCCTATAAGAGAGGAATTCAATCAATTATGAGAAAATTGATATTAATTATAATGTTGATTATATTGGCTACATTTACAATACCAATTATATTTACAATTCGTTTTGAGGATGGAGAAAAAAACGTAAAAGAAACTGGAGAAACAGTAAAAAATATAGGAAACAATGAATTGGATGAAGAAAAAAAAGAAAATTTCGCCCAAAATGGGGCGTCCTTAATGGGCGAAAATTATGAGTATAAGAGGTATGGTACAGTGAAGGTTTTACATACCAAAGATAATAGTATAGAAGAAATGAAAATGGATGAGTACTTATTAGGAGTTGTTTCTGCTGAGATGCCGGCCGATTTTGAAGAAGAAGCGTTAAAGGCGCAAGCGGTTGTTGCAAGGACATATACAGTGTACAAAATTGAACATAACCAAAGTAAACATGGAGAAGCGGACATTTGCGATAACTCTGCGTGTTGTCAGGCATGGATATCTAAAGATGATAGGATGGCTAGATGGGATGAAGATAAAAGAGAAAGTAATTGGGAGAAGATAGAAAAAGCTGTGAGTTCAACTGCTGGAAAAGTGGTTACTTATAATGGAGAGGTAATAGACGCATTTTTTCATTCTAATAGCGGTGGAAAGACGGAAGAGGTGTCTAATGTTTGGGGTGGTAGTGACCTACCATATTTACAAAGCGTGGAGACTGCAGGAGAAGATGCTTACAGTCAATATCAATCAGAAGCTATATTTACAAAAGAAGAATTTGAAAAGAAGATAAAGGATAAATATCCGGAGTTTACAATAGATTATAATGATGAAAATTGCATAAAAGTGATAGAATACACACAAGGCGACAGAGTTAAAACAATAAAAATTGGCAACTTGGAACTATCTGGGGTTGAGGTTAGAAGTTTATTAGCACTAAGGTCTGCAAATTTTACAACGCAAATAAGTGAAAATGAAATAAAATTCACTGTAAAAGGTTATGGGCATGGTGTTGGAATGAGCCAAACTGGTGCAGATAGCATGGCAAAACAAGGAAGCAATTATGAAGAAATTATAAAGCATTATTATACAGGAGTGGAAATTACAAATTTGTAAAGAAATTAGATTATAGCTATGAAATGATATTGTCAAAGGATTGAAAATTATAGCAGGAATTATAGTAAATAAGAAGTCTGCAAAGTATGAGCAAACTAATTTGAAAAGCAATCTACTTTTATATAGTAGTTACTAAAAAATGTATATATCTTGAAAACTTGGGAAAACTTATATTAATAAAAAATAAGGAGGAACCAAATGGATAGAAGAGGAAGAAGAGATGCAGATTCTAGAAAAGGTGTAAGTTTTTTTACATGGGGAGGTATAATTTTAATTGCAGTAGTTGCATTTATTGTAGCGTACGTGTTGTACAGTAATAACTTATCAACACAAGCAAAAAACATAAACAATACACAAAAAATTTCATCTACAGATAATAATAGAATGAATATGATAGGAAACACAGAAGCGGCAAGCAGTTCTATTGGTAAAAGCGTAAATGAACTTGAAAATACAACAAAAAGTACTACAAATACAGAAAATACAAATAAAATGGCAGTAAATACAAGCAAAAATGAAGAAAATAAAAATTTAAATAATAAGAATGAAAATAATAAAAATGAAAAAGAAGAAAAGCCAGATGCAACAAAAAATAATAATGTAAAAGAAAATACAGCAACCGAAAATGTAACAAATGTTGAACAAGTTGAGAAAACAAAAGACCCAACTTTTGTAAATCCAGTAGATGGTGAAAAAATTAAAGATTATTCAAGTGACAACTTAGTATATTCAGTAACTTTAGATGAATGGACTACTCATTTAGGAATAGACTATAAATCAGAAAAGACAGATATAGTAAAAGCCTCAGCAGACGGAAAAATTAAATCAATAAAAAATGATCCAAGATATGGACTAAC
>OCQB01002746.1_pt1 | contig 11300 bp, 9 predicted proteins | sample 1538631 | NCBI WGS metagenome assembly OCQB01 (sample SAMN04571713, study PRJEB22368) | human gut metagenome | biome: human gut; material: stool | host: Homo sapiens | place: Luxembourg | collected 2012-10-19 | reverse complement strand
CAAAATCCCTCGGTTTGAGTGCCAGGATTTCACCTTTATAATAAACGCGCCGCCGTCAAATTGAAAGAGGCGGAAGATAAGCGCAAAACTTTTGCTACAAATCACAATAATATTTTACAGGACAATTCGCATTTTCATGTGTAGAAAGTAGTCCATAAAATATATATATAATTTGCAAAAGTCGAATGAAATAAACAGCAAATTTTATGCGATTTTTTACACTTTCGTTTTATGCGTCTGTATTGTTTTCAGCTTTGCGTCCGTAAACTGTATCAGTCGAGAACAACTGCAGGCCACTGCGCGGTAGCGTATACGGAAGCGCCGGTCAGCGTATCGGAGGTCGCTCCGCTGCTGTCCGTGTTGGAAAGCGCAGGTCTGACCTTAAAGGAGTTCTGCCCCGTAAGTCCGACCAGCGACTTTGGTATTGCCACTTCCGCAACCATGCCCTCATCCTTGTCCTCATTGTTGTTCGCCGTTCCGAGCACCTTGACGGCGGCGCTGCCGCCCTCTACCGTGCGCTTCAGTATATCACCTTCATAGTAGGCAATTGACTGAATACCATTAAGCCCTACCGTAATGCGGTAATCGCTTGTTGCGCCGGCGGCGATGCAGATAGTCGCGGTATCGCCGTCCGTTACATAGTAATCCAGACGGGAAATTAGAAAATACAGGTTGTCGTCGTCATGCGCGACGCGCAGCGTAATCTGGGCCTGCGTCTCACTGCCGACGAACAGCGCGTCCGTGTTGCCCTCCCAGTCGTTCGTATAGCCGTCCACGCTGATAGCAGCGTGCGGCGCGTTAATACGGTGATTCAGATAGGAACGGACAATCGCTATGCCGTAATTATCCCCCGACTTTGTCGGATTGACCGAGAGCACCGCATGACTGCCGACAACACAGGTTGAGCCCCAAATGCCGGGTGCGTTCGGCAGTACCAGAAAGTCGCGGTTGGCAAAGGCTGTGCCGTCCGGCTTGCCGATTCTGCCGTACAGGCGTCCGTTCTTCTGATAGGTCAGATAGGTTTCGCCCGATTCAAAGCGCGCGATATATGGAGATGCGGCGTCATAAGCATTCTCCACAAGCGTTTCCGGTCCCTCCTCGGTCAGTTCGAGCGCTTTCCAATTGCCGTTCTCGCCGCTTACTGCATAGGAGGTACGGAATTTCAAATCCAAATCGTGCGTTTCCACGGTCAGCAGCGTTTTTCCGTTGTAAAGCTGCACGGCGGAGGGCATCTGTCCCGAGAAATACATCGCGCCGTTTCGTTCGCCGATCTCCTGCTGCAAAACAGTCGTCGCGCGGTACAGATTCTTATCGCCCGGCTGAATGTCGGGCGTCCAGCTATAGCCGCCGTCGGCAGAAGTAATATAACCGGTTCCGCTCGAACGCTTATAATCGTCAAAGCCGTATTTCACAATATACGGCGCAATCTGCGTAAAGTAAACCTCTATAACGCCGTCCGTACGCTGCATAATAAAGGGTTCCCAGGACTGTCCTGTGTAAATTCTCGTCTCCTCGGACCAAGTAATATTGTCATTTTTGTCCACCGTGCCGCGCATCATGTAAATACCGCTGAGGTCGGTGTAGGTCTTGTAACCCTTCGGCGGGCGCACCGCGTAAACGCAGAGAATGTCGCCGTTGTCCAGTACGCAGGCGTCCGGATTGACCGCAGCATATTTCTCGGAGTAGCCGTCCAGTTCGCCGCCTTCATAGGTCAGCCGGTGGTCAGCCGCGTTCCAGAGTACCTGCGGCGCATTCCAGTTTACACCATCGCTGCTGGTGACATAATACATGTGCAGACCGAGCTTACCATAATGGTAAAACATCACATACAGATCATCCCGCACCTGTTTTACGCGCGGGTAGAATGCGTTGTCGTAACGGAAATAACTGGTACTTGCGGAAGTAAGCTCCGTCATTGTACGGTAATCATTTTCCAGCGACGCGGTCATATAGTCGTCGTTTGCATGATCTCCGTTCGAGCCGTTGGTATTAAGCTGTGCAATCGGAATAATGACTGTTTCCAGATTTTCGCCTTCCTCTGTAAACGAGAGTTCCGCGTCTGCCGCGCAGGCCGGCAGCGCGGTCAAAAGCAGCAGCGCCGCAAGAATTGCGGCTGTGATTCTCAGAATTTTTCTCATAAGATTCTCCTTGAATTTCAGTGTTTTTATCTTGCAATCATCTACAGGCTGTCCGAAAAATCCATTTCTGCCGCACCGAAGTGCCAAAAACCGCAAACGAAAACGACAGAACGGTCAGCATGACCGCCAGTATGAATGCTGAAACTTTCTTAAACATGATGTTTCCTCCCAGATTTATTTATCAATTGAAACAATCAATAAATTTCTGAGGTTTGCATACGGCGTCCGCGCCGGAAAAAGAGCGCGAAAGACGAAAATACCAATCCAAACGAAGATTATTTCAAAACTTTTTCAATAACGGTTCCATCCGGCTTTTTTACCGTGTAGCTCAGCGCATCGTAGTCCACGGTGACCGTCGTTCCGTCCGAATAGGTAGTACGGTAAAGCGTATCCGAAAGCTTTTCGTGGTTTTCCATAAATTCATACTGCAGATACTGCAAAGGCTCGTACTCGTCGTAAGCGGCCTTGATGGCCTTTACGCTTCTGTCCAGGTCTTCGTCCGTCAAGCTGTACAGGTCGTTTTTGCCCATCCAGTCGCGGCCGGGACCAAATTTCGAATTTATGTACAGAAGCGGACGTCCGCCGTACTCGACAAATACCAGATTTGCATTTGCATCCTTGATCGGATAGTTGACGGTTCTTGAAGTCGGGTTGGAAAGAACGATGCCGTGATATACAAGCTGCCAGAACGGAATACCCTCGTCATACAGCGGGTTAAACGGCTTGGACTCAAACTTTGTGCGAATGCCGACGTATAGAATCGCGTCCATCGCGTCTATCATATAGTCCATGAATCCCTCGGACTGATAACCGCCGAAGAGCGCCTTGGCAAGCTGCGCGATCTTTTTGTAGTAGCCCTGCGCCTGCTTGCGGGATACGGGGTGATTCGGATCGTCGCACTTTTCTGGAATATACGCCGTCAGCTCGTCAACGTATTCCAGTCCTTGGAATCCGTAGCCGCGGACGACGGGCAGATCCTCTTTCGCATAGCGCTCGTACGCGCGCTTCGGGCAGACGGCGTACGGCTCGCCGCCGTTGAGTCCGTTCATCTTATAAACGTCGCGAACGAACGGATAATACTCGCCTTTTTCGTTTCTTCTCTTAGCCAGCTCCGCGCGGTCGAAGTTGTCGGCGATCTCATACGCGCCGCAGCTGACCGTATGCGCGACAACCTGATAGCCCATGCGCTGCGCCTTTGCAATGAATTTGCGAAGCTCGTCGTCTCCGCCGTAGCGCGGATCGCTCGGATACTGCTGCGGGAAACGACCGTCGTGTCCGCCGACGCCCCAACCGACAAGGCAGATTTCCGCTTTGTCGATGCCCGCCTTCTGCATCTTATCGACCAGCTTATTCAGCATTTCAACCGTGCAGGTGACGTGAAGCGGGGGTTCGTTCGCCTCTGTTTGATGGCGAATAGGGGTCGGAATCGGCTTCCAGCCCATGCGGATACGGATTTCGGGCGCTTCAGCCGCCTTGCGGAGCGGTTCGCGCATCTCCGCACGCTCGCGCAGAGGCTTGCAGCCCTTAACCTCCATTTGATATTTCCGATATACTTTCGCCATATCCACGTAGGTCGCGTTCGGCATTCTATAGAAGAAGATCGTGATATCCTCTTCAGGATCCTCGCCCTGAAGATCAAAGCGTGGCTTGATGGCGTACACGTTGTTCTTGACGCTGACCTCAAAGCGCGCGTCGCCCGACTGCCCCTCAATGCGGACGAACGAGCTTTTTTCCTGCTCGCAAAGACCGCATACGGGCATAGCGGAAAGCCAGGTAAGCAGTTCTGCGTCCGGCTTTTCATCAAACCGGGTGAGCATAATGCCGTTGCCGAAATTTGTGGGATAGAAGAAATAGCCTTTTTCTCCCGCCTTGGCGGTCAGCAGATCGGTCTCGACGACAATCGTATTGTACCGGCCTTTATCCAGATTGCGTTTGGGAATCATAAACTTCAGCACGTTGCCGTAGTCTTCAGTAACATATTCAATCATTCTGACGGCGCCGCTCATGGTGGTGCCCGTCACACGAAACAAATTCTCCATTACGTTGTCTCCTTGATCCCGTTTTTCCGCTCCGCCGCCACGTTTGGAAATAAGGCGCAGAGCGGATATACGGGAAAGCGTTATCTTATATTATTTTTATAATGGTACAGCGTGCCTGACGTTGCAAAGAAAAAATCACATTTGCAGGATATCGCTATAGTGCAATGCCGCAAACGGATCTATTTCATCTTGTAAACCGTTACCTGATGGTAAATGTCCTCCGGATTCAGGCGTGCGCCGCCGTGAGATGGACTGTCCGGCTCGTACTGCGTCTCAAAGCATACCGCCTGATATTTGCGCTGCTTGACGCCGCCCTTGAAATCCGGTCCTTCTCCGAGGAAGTTGCCCGTGTAGAGCTGCATGCAGGGCATGGAGGTAAGAACGGTCATTTCTCTCTCGGGAACGCGGCAAACCGCGGCTAGATTCAACTGAAGCTCCTCATACGGCTTTCTAGTCTTGTGATCCAGCACAAAATTATGGTCGTAGCCGGGATAGCCGAGGCCGGTATTTTCATAATCCTGTCCGATTTCCTTTTCCGTACGGAAATCCATCGCGGTACCGGCAACCTCCGGGCGGCCGCCCACCGGAAGCAGCGTTTTCGGATCAACTGCCGTGAAAGAATCCGCGTAAATGGTCAGCTTATGATCCAGTACAGAGGGATTCTTAAAGCCGTGCAGGTTGAAGTAGGCGTGGTTCGTCATGTTGCAGTACGTCGGCTTATCCGTCGTAGCTCTGTAGTCCACAATCAGCGAATTGTTTTTGAGTATGTAAGTCACCGTCGCGATCAGTCTGCCGGGATACCCCTCTTCGCCGTCGGCGGAAACATAGCCGCAGCTGAGCGCGGGCGCGCCGTCATGGCAAACGCCCTCTTCCACGTTCCATGTATGTTTTTCAAAGTTGATGTTGCCGCCATGCAGGTGAGCTTCGCCGTCGTTGCGCGCGATCGGGTAATCCACGCCGTCGACTGTCAATTTGCCGCCGCTAATGCGGTTGGCGTATCTGCCGATAACCGCGCCCTGATGACTTTTGTCGGAGATATACGTCTCCAGGCTGTCAAAGCCGCAGATGATATCCGTGCCCTTATGTTCAAACTTTTGCAACGTCGCGCCGTAATCCAGGACCGTGATGCTGATATCGCCGTCCGAGATCGTATGTGCGTAAATTTCCGTGCCCCTTGAAGTTTTGCCAAAAAACTTTTTCATGTTTGCCGCCCTCTTATGCTTTTGAGATAGTATATTTTTCCGTATTGTAATCTACCGTGATAACCGTGCCGTCCGAATAGGTCGTCCGGTATACGCCTTCGGAGAGTTTTTCATGATTTTCCATAAACTCAAACTGCAACGATTTAAGCGTCTCGTATTCGTCGTACGCCTTTTTCAGCGCGTCGGTCGCAATATCAATCTGCTTTTCGTTGCCGCAGTGCAGATCCAAGTCTCCCATCCAGTTTCGGTCCGCGCCGAACTTGCTGTTGAAATACATCAGCGGCCGTCCGCCGTACTCGATAAACTTCAGATGCTGGTATTCTTCCTTGATCGGATAGTTGATCGTCTGCGAGGTCGGGTTGGAAAGGATGATGCCGTGGTACACAAGCTGCCAGAACGGAATGCCCTCATCAAAGAGCGGATTGCGCTGGGGGGTCACTCTCGACTGTACGCCAACATATAGAATCGCGTCCATTTCCGCGCTCATATAGTCCATATATCCCTCGGACTGGAAACCGCCGAACAGATCTCTTGAAAGCTGCGCCACCTTGCGGTGATACTCCCACGCTTCTTTACGGGTGCAGGGATGATTTGGATCATAGCATTTTTCGGGAATGATCGCGGTCAGTTCATCGTTATAGTGCAGACCGGAAAAGCCGTAGCCGCGCACCTTCGGAAAGGTTTTTACCGCATAATTTTCATACGCAGTTTTGGCGCAGAGGTGATAAGGCTCGCCGCCATTCAGCCCCGCCTCCACATAGTGCTCGCGGATATACGGTATGGGATCGCCGTTCGGTCCTTTTTTCTTGGTCAAAAGATCGCGGTCAAAGTTGTTGGCGATCTCATACGCGCCGCAGGTTACCGTGTGGCAGACGACCTGATAACCGAGGCTCTGCGCGCGGGCAATGAACCGTTTAAGCTCCGTGTCGCCGCCGAAGCGCTCGTCGCAGGGGTATTGCTGCGGGAAACGGCCGTCATGACCGCCCTCAGCCCATCCGACAAGGCAAAACTCCGCCTTTTTAACGCCCTTGGCCTGCATACTGTCAAGAATTTTATTCAGTGTGGGAACGTCGCAGGCGATATGCATGGGCGGCTCGTTTTCAAGCGTCTGGTGGCGCACAGGCGTGGGAATCGGCTTCCAGCCCATGCGAACGCGGATTTCCATGCAGTCCGCGGCGCGGCGAAGCACATCCCTTTCCATCGCGCGCTCGCGGAGCGGACGGCAGCCGCAGAAATCCATTTGATACTTTCTGTATTCATGCGCCATATCCACATAGGTGGCGTTCGGCATCTTCTTATAAACAACAACGACGTCCTCGTCGGGCTCGTCTCCGTCGAAACGGAACTGCGGACAAATGCTGTATACGCCGTCCTTATACTCAATTTCATAGCGGCCGTCGAATGCCTCGCCTGCAATGCGCACGAACACGGCGTTTTCATTGCCGCAGATTCCGCTGACCAGCGTAGAGGTCGGCCAGGTTTTGTAAAGCGTATTCTGGCGTTCTGTAAAGTGCGTCATCACAAAGCCGCATTGAAAGTCCGTTGGATAAAACATATATCCTGCGTCGCCTGCGTGAGCCGTAGTCAGCGGCGAAGAAATACGGAGCGTTTGAAACCGCGGGTTGCACAGCGCCGCTTTCGGCACAACCAGCTTAATCTCATTTCCGTTTTCTGCTATCGAGGGCTTTAGCCTGCGCTCAAATCCGCCAACGGTAGTTCCGACGACTTCAAAATTATATTGTGAAGCTTCCATAAGCTGTATTTTTCCTCCATAAACCTAGCGATATTACAGCTTCAGTATATCGTTTTGATTTCTGTCAAACAATGTATTTTTTAGATTAATCTATTGTATTTTTTAGTTCGGCGTAGTAAAATAAAATAAAAAAGATTTATAACTTTTTTACACTTTTTCGGTTTTTCTACACCGGCAAGCCGGAGGTTAATATGAAAAAAATCTCTTTGGAAAATGTTCCGCGTAATGTCAGCTTTACGCGTATCTATGGGCTTGATCAAAACTGGAACACCAAAAGCAACCGGAACTGGAGTTGCGTCGGCGCGCCGCGCGACCAGCACGGTTTTATGTATATTCTTTGCGAAGAAGTGTACATTACAACCAAAGAGGGACGCGAGCTTTCGTTTGCAAAAGGCGATCTTTTGTATATTTCAAAAGGCAGCGAGTACAATATTACCTTTTCAACGGCGCTGGGCGAGTTCACCAATATTCTCATCAATTTTAATATCCGCGATACAAACGGTGAAGAATATGCGCTCGCCGACGACATCGTCTGCTTCGCCAACAACATTCCCGCCAAGATTGTCGACGATATGTTTACCGTCGCGAACCTCAGCACCAAACTCGCGTATCCGACGATTCCCGTAACAAAAACCTTTTACGAAATTATTGAAAAGCTGAACAATCATCTTCTTGCGTCGAAGCTGTGCAGCAGCCAGGAATCGGTGCTTCCCGCGATTTTTTATCTCGACAGCCACGTTCCCGACAACGTCTCGATTCCTCAGTTAGCGCAGATGTGCCTGCTCAACGAATCCTCATTTCGGAAAGCCTTTAAGGTTTATACCGGCATGACCCCCATGCAGTATAAAACGTATACGAAAATCAACAAAGCAAAGCTTCTGCTGCGCAACGCGCCGAAAATTTCCATTGAAGAAGTCGCGGAAAAGCTCGGCTTTTACGACAGCGCCTATTTTCATAAGGTATTTGTCAAAGAAACCGGCAAAACGCCGAAAGAATATCGTGATAAGCATATAAAATAAATGTACAAAACCGCTCCGAACCGGAGCGGTTTTGGGACTTTTTGTGTACTTTTTTGACGGGGCACGGTTTCGGGGGGGGGGCAGGAGGACAAATTGACGCTCAAATCGCAGCATCTGGCGGCACCGCTGCTGTGGTTTCCGTCGGCTACAGCATCAAAAATTCCTCTCCCCAGGTCGGCTGGTGCTGGCCTGGGGAGAGACTACTCTTTGTTATATTGCTTATCAGTTTTGGGGCTGTCAGAATTCGAAGCCGGTGGTGATTCCAGCCGGCCGAGAGGTGTCTTTCTTGACGTAGTAGATCTCTTGTCTATAAAGTTTTTCTTTTTAAGACCGCAAGCCCTCCGAGAGATAATGCGGCACTTAGTAACAGACAAATACAAATATGCAAGACAGCATTGCTGTTAAGTATGATAATCTGAAAAAATCCAGCCAAGATAGCGCGTAATGATGCAATCGGCGTAAAAATACAAATAATTGTAACTAATAATGCGTCAGTCAGCCACCCATACCAATATGTCTGCATGGATAACAGAACATGAAGAAAAACCATAACAAGCAGCAAAAAGAACATTTGCTGCAATCCGGCAACGATAATTCCGTTTTCAGTCCATTTACACACGTCTATCATATTGATGACCGTTTGCGCTGAATATACGGGGTCAATCAATAGATGTATTACTGTGTTGATAAGGGAAATGCAAAACGCCAAGAACCCATAGCTGATTAGACAACCGAAAAAGTAATCCTTTTTGCTCGCTCCCAAATGCATTAACTTTGTGAAATCATAAAACACAAAAAAGAATGGGGTTAAGACGGCAAGCAGCCAAGTATAATTTCCGTTACTTAAAACAACATCGCCAGAAGATGTTGCGCAAAGTACCACAAGAGCCGTAATGATGAAACTGATTTTATTGCTTGCAATCAAGCGTTTTACAATCGCAAAAATAGTGGTCATCTTGTATCACCTCCCTTATGCCAGACCATTTGTATAAAGAAATCCTGCAAAGACAGTGGATGAATTTCCAATGAAGCAGTCTTCTTTGGCGGGTCGTCGAAGATATAACTTGTTACAAGACCTCCGGCAGTATCTTGACCGATGATATTTAGATTTTGGGTTGCAGCCTCCACGTCTTTTTGAAGTCCGCTGATGCTAAATGCTTTTGTTTCAGCCGATTGCAATGTATCAAAGAAGCGAATGCCTCCTTTATCAATAATGATCAGCTTTTGAATTGCCTTTGCAATTTCTTCAATGATGTGGGTGGACACAATAATAATTCGCGGGTGTGTCTGAAAACTTTCTGTCAGCATATCGTAAAACTCCACGCGCATAATTGCGTCGAAGCCGAGGACAGGTTCGTCTAAAAGGATGATCTTTTTATTACTTGCCAGACAGATAATCGTTGAAACCATCGTTTTCATGCCAAGAGAAAGATGATTAAACTTCTTTTTTCCGTCTAGTTCAAAACGCTCCATCATTTCCGAAGCAAAGTCATAATCGTAGTTGGGGTTTACTTCCGAAGCAATCCGTAACAGCTTTCGCACCGGAAGATTAAAATGCTTTGCAAAGTTTTCGATATAGCTGACGCCGGTATCTAAGGTGGAAGTTGTGATTGCCTTACCGTCAACTTGAATAGTTCCGTCTGTAATGTTCTGATACCCCGCAATCGATTTGAGAAGCGTTGTTTTGCCCGCACCATTTCTGCCAAGCAGACAATAAATCCCCGGCTCATCAATTGACAAAGTAATGTTTTTCAATACGGTTGCTTGTCCGTACTGCTTCGTTACTTGTTTGAGCGCTATCATGTAGCTATTCCTCCTATCACCTTTGGCACAGGTATTGATTTTCGCAATTTCCTATGCTAAAATGAATTATAAACTTTTGTGTTACACAAAAGTCAAGAGGGGAATGCAAATGAAAAAATATTTTTCAGTTGGAGAAGCTGCAAAGGCTGTCCATACGACGAGCGAAACGCTGCGGCACTATGACCGTATTGGATTAGTGAAGCCGAGCAAAAAAGACGAATGGACGAATTACCGCTATTATACCGAGCAGGACATTGTTCGCCTGAACACGGTGCGTGCTTTGCAGCTTATGGACTTGCCTTTGCAGGAGATAAAAAAGGTTTTAGAATATGACGATCTTGAAAAAATTGTGGACTTTTTAGCGCAAGCAGAAAAAAAGGCTGATGAAAAAATAACAGCACTCCAGTACAGTAAATCAAAAATTCAGTTAGCACAAGCGGACTATGAAAGAAAATTGCGGAGACAACAAAAGTCCAATAGTACTTTTCTCAAAGATTATCCAGAACGTGTTATTTTGCTTTCAGATACCTTAGAAGTGCCAACGCTTGATAATCTTTGGAATTATCTCAGCCATTTTTACGATAAAGTTACTCCTGCCTTAAAAGAGCAGTTTTCCTTTGAGGATTTAGCTGGTATATACACCGAAAACGGAATAACAAGGCTCTTTGCTGTCTGTATTCGTTATGTCAATATAGACGGATTAAAGATATTGCCAAAAGGAAAATACCTATGCGCTAACTGCACCGAAGACAATAGAGAGCAAATGTTGCGCGAGTTAATACACATGGCCCAAACAAAATATGGCGTAGATCCGACATTTACGGTACAACTTATTGTTGTATCGGGTATTTTGCAATGGAATTATGAAGTACAGGTTTATGTTGATAGATAAAATACATAAAAACAGAAATATTTTTATGCTGCCGTTCACCCTTTTACCTTTTGTGTTGATGAAGAAATCTCCGGCAATTTCACTAATAATATCTGCATCTTGCATCTTATCGGCAGACATGATAAAATCGAATCGTCAAATCGGGGTTTGTGGAGGTATATTATGCTTATAAGAAAAGAGGAACCTAAGGACTATGAAATAATATATTCTGTAGTTAAAGCTGCATTTGAGCGTGCTGAACATTCTGACGGAAATGAACACAAGTTGGTAAATGCATTAAGAAAAGGAGAGGCATTTGTTCCTGATTTATCTTTAGTTGCTGAAATAGACGGAAAAATTGTAGGACATATCATGTTTACAAAAGCCAAGGTTGGAGATGATACAGTTTTAGTATTAGCTCCGTTATCTGTTCTCCCTGAATATCAAAGAAAAGGAATAGGCCTCTCCTTAATCA
>OCQB01002744.1_pt1 | contig 11307 bp, 12 predicted proteins | sample 1538631 | NCBI WGS metagenome assembly OCQB01 (sample SAMN04571713, study PRJEB22368) | human gut metagenome | biome: human gut; material: stool | host: Homo sapiens | place: Luxembourg | collected 2012-10-19 | reverse complement strand
CGAATAGATAAAGTACGCCATATGTTTAATAAAAAAGAAAATTAAGTTACTATTCACTAAAATTACAATTTATAGAAAGGATGATTTATATATGACTTTATTTGAAATAATTATAACAGTTTTAATTTCTTTAGGAATAATAATCTGGGGAATTTGTGTATATTTTCAAAAAGGTACTTGGTTGCTTGCTGGTTGGAATACATTGTCAAAAGAAAAAAAGAATACTTATAACAAAAAAAATATATGTCAACTATATGGGAAGTGTGTTGCTGTTTGTGGGATAGGTTTTTTCTTGTTACTATATGGCAGTTTTTCTTATAACAATGTTATTTTATTGAGTGGTATAGGAATTGTTGCTTTAATGATTATTTTGACAATTATAGTTCCAATGATAAATCCAAAAAAGTATCGAAATAATAAATTAAATCTTTAATATGCAAAATTACAATTTTTGGAGGTATGTCAATGAGCAATTATTCTAAAATCAAAGATATAATATTAAAATTAAATTTAGAAAAAATTCTAAAAGGAAAATTATATATTGTTGGTGGTACAGTTCCATATTTAGTTTCCAATACTATATCAGACAGAGAACATTCAGACATAGACATAATAGTTGCAACAAACAATATGAGTGATGTTCGAGAATATTTGAAAAAAAATAATTTGTATGTTAAAGATTTAGATTCAATGATGTTTGATTATAATAAAAACAAAATTGACTATGGAATTGACTGTGTTATAGATGGAATTACAATTAACTTTGCTCCTTTTGAAATTTTTGATAATACTATGGTACAGAAAAACTTTTTAAGAAAGCAAAGTAATGGAATAAATGCTCTTGTAACTGTAACTTTAGAAAATGTGAAAATTGAAGATTGCACTACAACTATAATTGTAGATCAAACTAAAATAAAAACATATAATTTGGAAATGGTCAGAATAATGAAAGAAAAATCAAATAAGCCAAAAGATGTAGTTGATATAAAGGTAATAGATGAATACGGATATAATGAGAAAAAATACGATGATTTAAAAATTAAAACTAATAATATGAAGTTTAAAATTTTTCCTAAAAGTAAGATTTTAAGATTATTTATAAAATAAATTACAGGTTGAAAGTGAGATATAAAATGGAAAATGTAAAAAAAGAAGAACTAAATAAATTAATTGGAATTAATAAAACTAATATTTTTTATGATATGGTTGATGTAATATCTTCATTATATGATATGGATCAGAGTTGGAATAATGGTGGTAAAAAATGGACTTACGAATATAAATTCAGAAAAAGTGGAAAAACTTTATGTGCCTTTTATTTCAAAGAAGATATGTTAGGCTTTATGATTATTTTTGGTAAAGATGAAAGAATTAAAGTTGAAAAAATAAAAAGCGAACTTTCATCATATGTATTAGAAACCTATGATAATGCTCAAACATTTCACGATGGAAAATGGGTTATGTTTAATATAATAGATAATTCGATAATAGAAGATTTAAAAAAATTACTTTTTATTAAAAGAAAACCGAATAAGAAATAATACAAATTACAATTTATTGATTAAATATCTATAAAAATTTGTAGTTATATTTTAGTTATTTTTTATAAAAAATAATTCAAATTTACTTATATTTAATCAAATCTATTCAAACTTACTCAAGTTTTACAAGTAATGAAAAGCCTTAAAAATAAAGGCTTTTTTGATATTTTGCACTATATCACTAATTAGAGCTTTTTTTTCATACCCAGAAGGTCGGGGGTTCGATTCCCTCCGTCGCTACCATTTGTTTATTACTCAGGTTTCCTGAGTTTTTTTATATGTAAAATATGGGTGCGTTTTTAAGTTGCACTTCTTTCTGTGGCTGTGGTTCCTTTGTTTCTTTCGGTGGTGCAGGTGTGTTATCTTCTCTCATTGATCCGGCAATTTTGAAAAGTGTTTTTGCGTTGTTTACAATAGGTTTAATTTGATAGACTACAGGAATTGCTTGGTTGATTACACCTAATGTTTTTTGTGTTCCTTCTAATAGGCCTCCCCAGTTGATAGCTTTTAGGGAACTTAATCCTTTTGAAAGTATACCTGTTTTTGTTGCGCCACTTATCATATAGGGGTTTGGGTACATATCATCACCTCTTATTTTAATATATGTCAATGTTATAGAAAAGTTCATTTAATTATTTTCAAAAAAAAATTGTTATGATATACTTATGTAAGAATAGGGAGTGATGCAGTGTGGATATATTATTAAAGCCATTTATTGCAATTTATCACGGTATCCAAGCTCTTGGACGTATACCTAAAAAGTTATTTCATAAGACAGAAGAGGCTGTTGAACAAGCACAGGTTAATAGTATTAAAAAAGAGAAAATAGTTGCTGATGAGGAAAAGAAAAAAAAGAAGAAATCATTTTTTTCTAAAAAAGAAAAGAAAGGGAAAAGCGAGACGGTTGAAGAAGTAAAGCAACCTAGTTCTCTTCCTCCAAAAACAGAAGAAGTTATCACAGATACAGGTATTCGTAAGAGAGATGAAAATGCCCCTGAGAGACCTTTGATTAAGTATCGTTATGTTGTTATTAACGCAATGGGAAAAAAGGAAAATGGAACTTTTGAAGCTGAAAGTGAAAATGAGGTTCGTAGTTTTCTAACATCTCAGGATTATGAAATCGTATCTATTAAAGTTCGTCCCCCATATGATATTGATATTAACGACCATGCTAAAATAAAAGTTGCTGATTTGTCTTTTGGGTTAACTCAGCTATCTACTTATATTAAGTCTGGTATTCCGCTTGTTGATGCGGTTAAAATTTTAGCAAAGCAAGCTACAAAGCCAGCTCCAAAGAAAGCGTATCAAAGATTGGTATATGAATTGTTAAAAGGTGAAAATTTATCTTCTGCGATGATGAAACAAAATAAGGTTTTTCCTAAATTGTTAGTTAATATGGTAAAAACAGCAGAGATGACAGGTGATTTGCCATCTATTTTGGATGATATGGCGGATTATTATACTTCCATGGAAAGAACTCGTAAGCAGATGGTTAGTGCTATGACTTACCCTTGTGTAGTTTTGACTATTGCGTTTGGTGTACTTATTTTTATGTTAACTTATTTAGTTCCGCAATTTGCTACTATGTTTGAAAGTAACGATGCTGAACTTCCAGCATTAACTTTGGCAATTTTAGGAGCAAGTGATTTTATTAAGGAAAATTGGATTATTTTAATTTTTGCTATTCTTGGAATTGCTATTGCTTTTATTATTGCTTATAAAAAAGTTGTTAGTTTTCGTACCGGGGTTCAAATCTTTTTAATGCATATACCAGTTGTAAAAAGTATTATCATTTATAATGAAGTTGCTAATTTCACTAAGACTTTTGCTTCTTTGCTTAATCATGGTGTATTTATTACAGATAGTATGGAAATCTTATCTAAGATTACAAATAATGAAGTTTATAAAAGAATCATTGATAAAACTTTACATAATTTAGGAAAAGGTGACTCTATTTCTGCTTCTTTTAGAGGAGAATGGGCATTTCCTGTAGTCGCCTATGAAATGTTAGTTACTGGAGAGTCGACTGGGCAATTAGGTCTTATGATGGAAAAGGTTGCTGATCACTTTCAAGCATTACATAAATCGGTTATTGATCAGTTAAAGAGTTTGATGGAGCCATTAATGATTTGTGCATTGGCTGTTGTTGTTGGTATTATATTGTTATCTATTGTACAACCAATGTTCTCAATTTATGGACAAATGGAGTAAGGAGGATAATTATGGATAGTTTATATTTAATTATCTTTTTTATTTTAGGGACAGTTTTAGGTGGGTTTTATACAGTTTTAGGTGGACGTTTAGCAGAGGAAGATTATCATTTTTTTCCGTATCGTTGTAATCATTGTAAACATAAACTTTCTGTTTTAGAAGTGTTCCCTATGATTTCTTATTTTATCTTAAGAGGAAAGTGTAAGCATTGTGGCAAAAAGATTGATGGTATGGAGCCTTTGATGGAATTATTTACTGGAATATTATTTGCAGTGGCTTATTTTAGTTTTGGTTTTTCTTATGAGTTTTTAATCGCTTTAGGTATTATTTCTTTACTTATTATTGTTACGGTTAGCGATTTGAATTATTTAATTATTCCTGATGAAGTGTTAGTCTTTTTTATTCTTTACTTTGTAGTGGTTCAGTTTTTTTCTTTGGGTGCCATAGGTGTAGTACAACATATCTTAACTGGAATTTTCTTGTTTGTTCTTATGTATGCTATTATGTGGTTAGGTGAAAAGTTATTAAAAAAGGAAAGCCTTGGGGGTGGTGATGTTAAGATGATGTTCTTGTTTGGACTTGTCTTAGATCCTCTTTTAGGAACTGTAGCAATATTTTTAGGAAGTCTTTTTGCTTTGCCAATGTCACTTTTTCTATTATATAAAAATCATGAAAAGATGATTCCTTTTGGACCGTTTTTGTTACTGGCATTAACTTTCTTGTATTTTACAAAGATTACTCCAGATATCTTGGTTCAATGGATTGGACTTTAAGAAAGAAAAAACTTTCTTTTTTTTTGAAAGTATTGTACGATAGTTAGGTAGGTGATGGATGAGTGAAAAGTAAAACAATTTTACCAGCAGATACGTATACTGTGATTAATAAAACAGTAATTCATGATGGTGATCGTAAACTTGTTAGTATGTTGTATCAGCCGATTATCGGATATACGGCAGTATCGTTATATTTTACCTTACTTGATGATTTAGATAAGTCTGAACTTATGAGTCATGACTTAACACATCATCATTTAATGGCAACTATGCAACTTAAATTAGATGATATTGTTGTTGCAAGAGAGAAGCTTGAAGCTTGTGGCCTTTTAAAAACTTATTTTAAGGCTGGAAATATTAACCAATATGTTTATTTAATTTATTCTCCTATGTCTGCTCATGAATTTTTGACTCATCCTATTTTAAATGTTGTTTTGTACAATAATCTTGGTAAAAAAGAATATGAGAGAATAGTTAATTATTTTAAAGTTCCATATATTAATTTAAAAGATTATGAAGATATTACTTTGAGTTTTGATCAAGTGTTTACTTCTACTTACGGTAGTGCGTTTGAAGTGAACAATGAAATTAGAAGAAAAGAAAGTGGTTATCCTTCTTTAGAAAAGGGGATAGACTTTAATATGCTTATTTCTAGTATTCCTAGTAGTATGGTTCATGAGCGGTGCTTCTCAAAAGAGGTAAAGGAATTGATTAATTCACTTAGTTTTACTTATCAATTAGATACTTTAGCCATGCAAGGATTGGTTCGTGATTCTTTGAATGAAAAGGGGTTTATTGATAGGACTTTACTTCGTAAAAATGCTCGAGAATATTATCAATTTGAGCATGCAGGTGATTTACCAACAGTCATCTATAATAAACAGCCAGAGTATTTGAAAAAACCTATGGGAGATCATTCTAAATGGGCAAAAATGGTTTACGCATTTGAAAATTTAACTCCTTATCAGTTTTTGAAAGCTAAATATAAAGGAGCTGAACCAACGGATAGAGATAAAAGGTTGATTGAAAATTTATTAATCGATCAGAAGTTAAATCCTGGCGTTGTTAATGTTCTTATTTCCTATGTGTTAAAAATTAATCATGAGCAACTAAAAAAGAGTTATGTAGAAACGATTGCTGGACAATGGAAGAGACTTAATATTGAAACTGTAGAAGAAGCTATGAAAGTTGCTGAAAAAGAGCATAAGAAATTAAAGAAAATCGCTGAGAAATCGCAACCTAAGGCATCTTCAAAAGTTAAAAAAGAAGCTAGTCTTCCAGCTTGGTTTGATAAAAATTTAGAAAACGAGGAAACTACGCCTGAGGAAGAAGAAGAATTAAATCAAATTTTAAAAGAATTGGTATAAGATGTTCTTATTCCTTTTTTGTTTTTTTAGTAAGTAGTTAGGACGATAAAACGTTTTAAAAAAGTTAAATGGCAGTTGCTAATTTGCAATTTTATAGATATTGTGATATACTTTATAGGTCGCTATAAATTATTGTAAATTTACATTCATAAATTTTGTGTTTCTTGCACTCGTGTTGGTTTTATGTTATCATGTTAGGGTAAGAGTAAGCATAAAATATATAGTATGGGAAAAGGATGTTTATATGAACAGATATACTGATTTGGAATTCGAACGCATTATCAGTCCGGTTCTTGAAATAGAAGAATTTAATCAATTAAAATTTATTACACATCATGGAATTACTAGATATGATCATTCTATGAGAGTGGCTTATTTATCTTATAAAGTGTGTAAAGCATTACATTTGGATTATAAAGAAGTAACGATTGCTGCACTTCTTCATGACTTCTTCTTAGATGAAGTTGAACATGAAAATAATGCTAATAAATTAAGACTTCATCCAGGGTATGCAGTGAAGAATGCTTCTAAATACTTTGATTTAACTGAGAAACAGGTTGATATTATTAGTACACATATGTTTCCGGTTACATTTACTCCACCAAAATATATAGAAAGCTGGATTGTGGATTTTGTTGATGATATAGCAGCACTTTATGAAAAAGGTTATTGTATGCATCGTGAACTACGTACATCTATGTTTTTATTTATGTTTTTGGTAGTTAATTTTGTAAAAATGAGATAATCTTCCAGATTATCTCTTTTTTTTATTTTTATTTTATGGTATACTTTTGCAAGAAAGAAGTGATAGTATGGAAAAAACATTTATTTTTGGACATAAAAAACCTGATTCAGATTCTGTTATGTCTGCTATAGGTCTTTCTTATTTAAAAAATAAATTAGGAGATAGTACAGAACCAAGAATTTTAGGAAATGTCAACAAAGAGACTAAATATGCTCTTGATTATTTTGGGTTAAAAGAACCTGAGTATTTAAATGATGTTAAATTACAAATTAAAGATGTTAATTATCATAAAGGATTTTTAATTAAAGATACGGATTCTATTTATGATGGTTATCAGAAAATGTTGAAAGAAGGATTGACTGGAATTCCAGTTGTGCAACAAAAAAATGCCTTTTTAGGATTAATTACAATTAAAGATTTGTCTCATATGGTAGTTAATGCTAATTTTGAAGAGTTGTTTACTTCTTATAGTAATATTATGAAAGTATTAAAAGGTGAGGAAATCTTAAGATTTGATGATGAGATTGTTGGTAAAATATTAGTTGCGGCTTATCGTAGTACAACTTTTATTAATCAAGTTCCTCTTTCTTCAAATGATGTATTAATTGTTGGAGATCGTCATAGTGTTATTGAATATGCAGTTGAGTCTGGTGTAAAATTGGTTGTTTTATCGGGAGATTCTGAAATTAAGGAAAAGCATATTGAAATTGCTAGAAAGAATAAAGTTAATATTATTCGTACGCCATATGATTCTTATCATATTACGAGACTTTTACCTTTAACTAATTATATTAAAACTATGATTCGCAGTTATAATCCTACTAAATTTGAGGAAAGTGAGTATGTTGATACGGTTTTAGATATTAATAACAAGTTGAAGCATACTAATTATCCAGTTGTTGATAGAAAGAATAGATGTTTAGGATTATTAAAAATTATTGATTTAAATGAGAAACATCCTAAGAATGTTATTTTAGTTGATCATAATGAAAAATTACAAAGTGTTGAGGGATTGGATGAAGCTAATATTTTAGAAATTTTTGATCATCATAATTTGGGAAGTATTACAACCAGTTCTCCAATTAATTTCCGCAATATGGCAGTAGGCTCTACTTGTACTATTGTTTATACTTTATATAAAGAAAGAGGTGTGGAAATCCCTAAAGAAATTGCAGGAGCTTTACTTTCTGGGATTTTGTCTGATACTTTAATTCTTAAGAGTCCAACAGCTACTCCTAGAGATAGAGAAGCTGTGGAAGAACTTTCACGTATTGCTGAAGTTGATTATCAAGAATATGGTATGAATATGTTAAAAGCTGGTACTTCTTTAGATGGAATGACAAAAGAAGATGTGTTATATAATGATTTTAAATTATATACTGTAAATGAGAAGACTTTTGCTATAGGGCAATTCTTTACTATGAATTTTGATGAAATGAAAAAAGAATTGGAAGAATATGTTCATACATTAGATGAAGTGGCAGAAGCTAATAATTATGATTTTGTTGCTTTATATGTAACAGATATTGTTCAAAATGGAAGTTATGTTATTTTTAATACTAAGGGTCAAGAGGTTGTTGATGTAGTATATGGTAAAGAAAATCTTCCTGAAGGATATTTTGTCGATAACTGTGTTTCTCGTAAAAAGCATGTTGTTCCACTTATTATGGAAGTATTTGAAAATTAATAAAGGAGAATTTTATGGATATACTAGAAATTTTGATTTTGGGGTTCGTTCAGGGGATTGCGGAGTTTTTACCAATTTCCTCTTCTGCTCATTTAATCATTTTTAGAGATATATTTGGTATCGGATCTGGAATGAGTGCTAATATGAATCTTACTTTCGATATTGCACTTCATTTTGGTACTTTGCTGGCAATTGGAGTATTTTTCTTTAAAGATTTTATTAAGATGATTCAAAAAGGTTTTACTAAGGGAGTAAAAGATGATGATGGTAAAATTCTTTGGTATTTGGTAGCGGCAACTATTCCTGCTGCTATTGTCGGGGTGCTTTTTGAAGAGGCTATCGAGAACGTAGTTCGTTCTAATTATGTCGTTATTGCCATTGCACTTGCTGTGATGGGTATTATTATCTATTTAGCAGATAAATTTAGCAAAGAGACAAAAACTATTAAAAAGATGACTTTAAAAGATGCTATTCTTGTTGGGTGTAGTCAAGTGTTTGCTTTAATTCCTGGCTTTTCTCGTAGTGGAACTACGATTGCTGCAGGTAGAGTATTAGGCTTGGATCGTGAAAGTGCAGCTAAATTTTCATTTTTCTTGAGTGCACCTGTTGTTTTAGGGGCTGTTTGTCTACAACTTATTAAAGGAACTGCTTTTAGTGTTATTGCAGCTAATTTGGGTACTTTTATTTTAGGCATATTGGTATCTTTTGTTATTGGTTTATTATGTATTAAGTATTTACTTAAATATTTACAAAAACATAATTTTAAAATTTTTATGATATATAGAGTAGTTTTAGCAGCAGTAGTTTTAATTTATATATTTGTTAGATAGGTGATACGAAATGAGTATAGAGATTATAGGAATATTCATTACTTTATTGTTAGGAGTATTTGTTTTAATAGGGGCATTGGTTGCTCTTTTAGTTAGTAGGAAAGGTCAAGTTATTGATTTTTCTTTAGGACTAGCTTTTAGTGTTATTATTATGCTAATTGTGTTAGATTTGATTCCTGAGGTTATTGAACATTTAGGGATTAAATACATTTGGTTGTTTTTAATTTTTACTTCTTTAGGCTATGGATTATTGCGATTACTTGATCATTTTATTCCCGATCATCATGAACATGATAAAATGTCAAAGAGGGAAGCTAATGATAATTTGGCACATATAGGAATTGTTTCTTCGATTGCGCTTATTATCCATAATATTGTTGAAGGTATGGCAGTTTATTCTACTGTTCTTGGTGATGTTAGAACCGGTCTTATGTTGGCTATCGGAATTGGTTTTCATAATTTGCCACTTGGTATGGTTATTACTACCACTTTTTATCAAGGAAATCAGAAACCATGGAAAGTATGGTTATCACTTGGAGGAGTTGCTTTATCTACAATGTTAGGTGGTATTCTTTCTTTATTCTTAAATAATCAGGCGGTTCCAGAATGGGTAATTGGTAGTTTATTGTCTATTACTCTTGGTATGTTAATATTTATTTTGTTTTCTGAGTTATGGCCTAGAATACGCCATGGTAAATTTAAAAAAGAACGTAACTTAGGAATGTGTCTCGGTATTATTATTATGTTAATATCCTTGATTATTTAGGAGGAAGTATGTTATACAATTTTTGTTTTTGGTTTATTATGTTTTTACTATATTCTATGATTGGATATGTAGCAGAAATTATTAATCTTACTATTATGACTAGAAAACCAGTTTGGAATCGAGGATTCTTAATTGGTCCTTATTTGCCAATTTATGGTATTGGATGTTTATTTATGGTTTTTTTTCTAAATAGATATGAGAATGACTTAATTGCTTTATTTATCTTGGTAGCTTTCTTTTGCACATTACTTGAATATTTTACAAGTTTAGTGATGGAAAAATTATTTAAGCTTCGTTGGTGGGATTATACGGATTATAAATTTAATCTCAATGGAAGAGTTTGTCTACTTAACTCAGTTTTATTTGGAATTGGTGGTATTATTGTAATTAAGGTATTAAACCCAGTTTTATCTTGGTTAGTTTATTTGATGCCTAGTACTGTTACTATCTGGGTTGGTATTATTTTATTTCTTGTTTTTGTTATAGATTTTATAGTTTCTTGCTATATTACAAATAACTTAAAAATTAATTTTAGTAAATATTTGCATGTGGATGCAACAGCTAAAATTAAGAAAGAAGTAACACAAGCTTTAAAAAAGAATGTTTTGTTAACATCTCGTTTACTTAAAGCTTTTCCTGGAGTTTCTAGTGCTAATAAGAAATTTAAAGACTTTTTAAAATTATTTCAGTCTACAGAAAAAGAATTTTTTTTGTTAAAAATGGCTAAAAAGAAGAATCGAGATTGATTCTTCTTTTTATGTGAAAAATTTACTTTTTCATTGATTTGTCACTTTTTCATGATATACTATAATAGTATGATAGGGTAGGGTGTTAGTATATGAAAAAACGTAAAAATGATAGAAATAATCAAGCATTTACTCTAATTGAGTTGATTGTTGTTATTGCTATTATGGGGATTATTTTAATATTGGCATTGCCACAAATATCTAGACTTCAAAGTGCTAATAAGGATAAGAAGTATGATGCCTATTATAGCTCTATAGAAAGTGCAGCGAAACTTTATATGGATAGTCAAGCTAAAGACTTATTTGGTAGTAATTCTTCTGGATGTGTTACTGTTGACTATTCAGATTTGAAGGAACATAACTTAATTAAAGATTTTGGAAGTTCTGATGTTACTTGTAGTCGAAATGATGAAACTTATGTAGAAGTTAGAAAGGTTAATGATAACTTTTTATATTCTACGTCTTTAGTGTGTCGGGATAGTAAGAAAGTTGTCTATGAGAGAAAAGAGGTTGCTGACGAGCCTTGTACTAACGAACCAGATAAAGCTGGACCTACAGTAACTATTACGCCTAGTGAACATGATTGGGTACAAACAAAGAATTTAAAAATAACAATTAAGATAACAGATGCTTATACATTA
>OCQB01002732.1_pt1 | contig 11338 bp, 11 predicted proteins | sample 1538631 | NCBI WGS metagenome assembly OCQB01 (sample SAMN04571713, study PRJEB22368) | human gut metagenome | biome: human gut; material: stool | host: Homo sapiens | place: Luxembourg | collected 2012-10-19 | reverse complement strand
AAGAAGTCGTGCTCTATCAGGGTGAAGCTTGGCTTACTCCCGATACTCCGACACTGGTAAACATGCCGAAAGGAGCGACGGTTATTCCGAGTCTTACCGAGATTGGCGATCATATCATCGATACGACAACCGTTAATGAGATGGGGAATGATACACCTGTGATTGTAAATAATGATTATCGAAAGCTGGAAGATAAGATGGATAAGGTAATTTATCTCTTTATGTCTTTGAATCATTCTCGAAAGAATCAGGATACGATTACACAGCTTGCACTTATTAAAACCGACAAAAATATATGATAGAGAAACTCGAACATCTGACGATAGCGCAATTTATAGACCTTGTATGTGGCAATACGGGAGTCCTTCTCGGCAAACATGAGTTTGTATCTCCCTCCCGTTTGAGTTTGAATGTACGAAACATTGTCTTTGAGTATAAAAGTATAGCAGATGCGTCCTCAGCCAAATCGTATTTATCTCGAATCGAGGAGATGATAAGAGGCAGAATGGAAGTAATATTGTTTACTATGTGCAAGAACCTCTTTATCCTCGGACGGTATGACCATGTTCGGGAGATACTGCGGGAATATGGCGTTCATACGGATAAAATGACTGATGAGAGAGTTTCGGCCGAGATAACCTCCCGTCTTGAACGCGCCAAATTGATGGTGAGGGAGATAGAAGACGGGCAACATAAGGAAAATTCCGATACATCGCATATTCGCATGGAGTTTGACGGGCAAATGGCTGCATTGATGGCTCATTTCAAGTTCCAAATAGAACCGACGACGATGAAAGCAACACTATATGCACATCTGGTTTCCCGATATAATCGGGAAATAAAGGCTAAGATAGCAGCCATGAAAAAGCGCTGATTATAAAAAATAAGATATTATCGGAAGAAAATAGGACGTGTACTTATTGTTGCACGTCCTATTTTTTTATTATGACGCACTTTTGTCGGCTTCGTTAGTAACCCATTGCACACAAAAGTAATGTTATGACGAGGAAGAGATACGACAAATGCCGTCGTCGCCCATCGAGGCTTGACCGCATAGAACAAAAGTGCGACAGGATACTGTCGGAGTTACTTATCATTCGTTCGCAACTTGTTCGGCGCCACGATGATATAGATACTGCCATTGACCGACTACATAGTGCGGCGCGTAATATGCGGGAGTGCTGCTCCAAAGAAAGAGAAATATACCGATCGATCACTGTAAAAGCTCCCCAACGATGGATATAGGGGAGCTTGTTGTTCGACACGTCGATTGGATAAGGAGGCAAGCCCGGTTCTATTATACCAACGAGGAAGATGCCGACGACCTTGCCAGTGAGACGATATATAAATGCTTGAATCAAGGTCTCTTGTTTGATCCGGGGCGAAATTTCAAACCGTGGATTGTTGCCATTATGAGCAATACATATATCACCCAATACAACTGCCGTCGGTGCGTGATGTTTACCAGAATAGACGATGATGATTACGACATATATGCCGCCCGTGATAGGGCCGACGAACGGGCATCTTTGGAGAGTATTGTATCTGTAATTCGAAAATGTGCCCGGAAGAGTTGTTGCATAGAGTGTGTTCTGCTTTATGCCAAAGGGTTCAGCTATGATGAGATAGCGAAAATGGTGGACATACCGACCGGAACCGTGAAAAGCCGATACTCCATGAAGCGTTGTATTAGTTGTAGGCGGCTGTTCTCCCTCCAAAGTCAGTAAAAGTTAAGGTGTTTGTTCTGGTGCAAATGGCGATATATCTGTTTGTGTTATTTGTCTTTAATGGCTATCTTTATTGCAAATAACCTAAAAGTCAAACCAATACAAACGATATTATGGAAAAGAAAACTAATTTTCGAGTCAGAGTGATGAAGTATGCATGGCAACTTTGCAAAGTAACGCAACAGTCTTGGCGTATATGTATGATAAAAGCATGGCAATTGTACAGACTTGCCAAAGCGATGCGGGGTGGAATAGTTGCATTCTACTACCTTAAATCGGACGGGAGTGTGAGAAAGGCTCATGGAACATTGAAAGATATGCCTTCCGGTGCCACACTCGGAGGAAAAAAGATAACGAAACCCTCATACAAGACAATGTCCTATTACGATACAGAGAGAAAAGCCTTTCGTAGCTTCAAAGTTGAGAACCTTATTTGTGTGATATAGAGGTATGGATTTCCTTATAAGGATTGGGTTATACGAAGCCGTTATATGTAAAAGCAGCCATAGAAAAAGTAAATAAGTGATCAATGGTATTTGATGACTGATTCGATCAATCTCTGATGTTTGGAAAACGAGACAATCATAGATCTATCAATCAATTAGAAAGGGTATAGACCCATTGTAGTAGAATAGGTTGAGTTTGTTGTAAATTATTTTACACCCTGAAAGGATCTTAGTATTTCAAAAAGCTTGCTTTTATGCTTGAATTCCTTTTTTGAAAAAGGGTAGTTATTAGTACGTTCATAAACCAAATTAATATAGTATATTTGCCAAATAATGACAAATCAATAAGTGTTTCAATGTTATTCACTCAAAAGATTAAGGTAGCCAGAATAGGAAATGGGTTGCTGCAAAAACAATTAGCGTCGGCTTTGAATATAGATGTCCCTATGTATAGCCGAATAGAGCGTGGAGACAGACAAGCGAAAAGAGAGCAAGTCGAGATAATTGCTCAAATTTTGAATATAGATAAAAATGAACTTATCACATTATGGTTGGCCGACAAAGTCTATGAGGTGGTCAGTGGTGAAGTCAATGCACAAGATATACTCAATGTTGTAAATAAAAATATTGTAAAATATGGGCAAGAAGTATAAAACTATAGATTTATTTGCAGGTATTGGGGGCATTCGATTGGGTTTTGAAGCATACGGGTGTGAAAATGTTTTTTCTTCAGAATGGGATAAATATGCCCAAATGATGTATGAAGCAAATTTTCATGAAAGACCTTTCGGGGATATTAATGATATAGCTCCAAAAGATATTCCTGACCATGATATTCTTTTAGCAGGATTCCCCTGTCAGCCGTTCAGTATTGCTGGAAAAGGTTTAGGGTTTTCGGATACAAGAGGAACATTGTTCTTCAATATTGAAGCAATACTTAAAGCGAAGCGACCGGAAGCATTTCTATTAGAAAATGTAAAACGGCTTACAACTCATGATAATGGAAATACCTTTACGGTAATTTTGAATAGACTGAATAATTTGGGATATACCGTTTATTATAAAGTATTTAATTCGTTAGATTTTGGCGTTCCTCAAAAAAGAGAACGAATTTATATTGTTGGATTTAAAAATCCCATACAATTTAAATTTCCAAAACCTTTGGGATACTTTAAGCCTTTGTCTGAAGTTTTGGAGAAAGATGAAGATATTCCGACCTCGTATTTTTTATCAGAAGCAATGAAACAGAAGCGTTTCTCCGCTCTTAAAACGATACCGCCTAAACCTTCTATTTGGCACGAAAATATCGGAGGCAATATATCGCCATTACCATATTCTTGTGCATTAAGAGCCGGCGGAAGTTATAATTATTTGGTAGTTAACGGAGAAAGACGCTTGACTTCACGTGAGATGTTGCGACTTCAAGGATTTCCCGATTCGTTTATTATAAATATTCCATATTCGCAAGCACGGAAAGTTGCTGGAAATTCTGTATCGGTTCCTGTTATACAAGCAATAGCTGGTGAAATGATCAAAGCACTCGATGAACAAGAAGCAGCTGTAAAATATAAAGAACTTAATTTATTTGGTGATTATGACTATATTGGAAGCAAAGCAAGCGTTAGATAAAATCATATCTAAAGGCAGAGTGCATTTATATAAGCCCATTCAAATTGCAGAAATTTTATATCGAGATAGAATTCATGGAGATATTGATTTAGCAGATTTGGATACTTATAGAAACACTTCAAAAAGATGGCGTGATATAGTCTGTTTGCGTTTTTTAGGAAGAACATCGACATCTTCAGCAAGGTATCAAGATGATGTTTTTAATGAAAATGCAGTACCGCCTTCGGTTCTTGAAGTATTAGGAACTGAAAATAGAAAATATAATGGAATCATAGAAAAATACATTTATGAGCGCTTTGAACAACGTTTTTCACAAATGTCAAGCGGTTTGAATTATTGTAATACACATGATAAAAATAGCTTTCAGATTATAGAATTTATCAATCTTTTTTGGAATGAACCAGGATTGAGGCGAAGTGTTGATAAAATATATGAAATAGTGGTCTATGCTTTATTTTCTGCTCTTATAGAATGCCTTAAGGTGAAGGTTACAGTTGAAGCGGATGTGGCAAAACAAAACTTGTTGGAAGAATTTTCTGATTTTGCAGAACGTGTAATTGGATTATCAAAGGGTCGCTCAAAGGTAACAGTCAATGCTCGAATAAATCGTGTCGGAGTTACTAATGCAGCTGATAGAGGGTTAGATATGTGGGCTAATTTCGGTATGGCGATTCAGATAAAACATTTGTCTTTGACCGAAGAACTTGCGGAAAATATAGTATCATCTGTCTCGTCCGATAGAATAGTTATTGTATGTAAAAACTCCGAAGAAAAACTAATAGTCTCACTTTTGACGCAAATAGGATGGAAATCTAAGATTCAAAGTATAGTAACGGAAAATGATTTGATATCATGGTATGAGAAAGCACTTAGGGGAACTTTTGCGGAAGAAATAGGCGGTAAAGTCTTATCAACTTTATACGATGAAATCTTGTTGGAGTTTCCTGCAACCAATTGCGATGATTTTAATGATTTCAAGCATAGTAGAGGTTATGACTCCATTTTACTAAATGATATTTGGTGTAATAATTAAACGAATTTAATATTATTATATGACGTCAAATAATCAATTTCGAGCTATTGATTTCTTTTGTGGCGGAGGGGGTATGACTTGCGGATTACGTCAAGCGGGTATAGATGTAATTGCTGGTGTCGATTTTGATGCAGATGCAAAAGAAACATATGAACATAATAACCCTGAAAGTGCTTTTATTCAGGCTGATATAAAAAGATTGCGCAGTAACTTTTTTGAAAGAAAGTTTGCAATTAAACCCTATGATGACAATCTCATTTTAGTGGGATGCAGTCCATGTCAGTACTATAGTATAATTAATACGGATAAGGAGAAGTCTACGAAATCTAAAGACTTATTGAAAAATTTTGCTCGTTTTGTTGAATATTATAAACCTGGCTTTATTCTTGTTGAGAATGTGCCAGGCATAATGACGAATAAAAATAGCATATTGCCGTATTTCCTGAATAAACTAAAAGGTCTTGGATATGAAAATATCATATACAAAGTTGTTGATATGAGTAAATATGGAGTACCCCAAAGCAGAAAGCGATTTTCTTTAATAGCATCTCGTGTATCGGGTTTAAATCTAAAAATGCCCAATGAAGATAGTACTGTCTCGATTTTAAGAGATTTTTTGGGGACTACAAACGGTTTTCCCAAAATACCTGCAGGGCATAAGGATTCGTCAGATTTTAATCATACTACAGCTGGTTTAAGTGATGTCAGTTTAAAAAGAATATCAAGAACGAAACATGATGGAGGCAGTAGATTTGATTGGGCAAATGATATGGAACTGCAATTGCCATGTTTTATTGGGAAAGATGACAGTTTTAAAGACACATTTGGACGAATGTGGTGGGATAGACCTGCTCCAACAATAACGACTAAATTTTTTAGCATTTCAAACGGTCGGTTTGGGCATCCGGAGGAGGATCGCGCTATATCCTTAAGAGAAGGTGCTACTCTGCAAACTTTTCCTAAAGATTATGTTTTTAAAACAAATAGTATTGCTGCTACGGCTAAATTAATCGGTAATGCTGTACCTTGTGAGTATGCTAGAAGATTAGGAATATCCATTATAACATCAAATATATAAGTCTATGGAATCACAGAAACTTAAAATGAGTTTTGACCCGCATACAATAGAGCATTTAGGAATCAAAATGTATTCGGTTCTACCAAATGCAATAGCGGAACTTATTGCAAATGCATATGATGCAGAAGCACGTACAGTCCATGTTAAATTGTATAATGATAATGGAAAAAAAAGAATTGCTGTTATAGACGATGGGGTTGGAATGTCCTTTGATGAAATTAATAATAATTTCTTAAGAATTGGACGTAAACGCAGAACTGATGATTATGGTTTAAGTCCTAATGGCATAAGAAAAGTAACAGGACGGAAAGGTTTAGGAAAACTTGCTTTTTTTGGAATAGGGGATACAATTCGAATTACCACTTGTCAGAATGGAAAGTGTGTGGAATTCACTTTAAGTTGGTCGGAACTGATGAATACTAATAGTCAAGAATATGAGCCTAAATTTTCAATATCGGAGTGTGATATTAAACAAAAAGGAACTATTATAGAATTGGATGATTTAAAACGAAAATCCGATTTTGATAAAGACAGTTTAGCTATTAGCCTTTCTAAATTATTTAATTTTTTTGATGACACATTTAAAGTGTATATTTCATACAATGAAAAAGAAGAGATATTGATAGACAACAAACTAAAATATCAAAATTTGTCGCCTCAGATTATTTGGAATTTTCCTAATGAAGATGTAAAAAATGACTATTTGAAAAATCATAATGTCAATGGCTGTATTTTAGCAACAGAAAAGCCTTTAAAGCCTGGTCTTCGGGGCATTACATTATTCGCACATGGACGCTTGGTAAATGCTCCTGAATTTTTTGGTGTTGGTGAGTCTAGTCATGGATATTCTTATTTAACAGGCTGGCTCAATGTTGATTTTATTGACGAATTAGAAGAAGATGTGATTTCTACGGACAGGCAATCGTTAAGTTGGGATTTACCTGTAACATCAGAATTACAAGCCAATCTTAAACAATTTTTATCTGCTATTGAAAGAGATTGGAGAAACAAACGAAAAATAGAAAGACAAAAACAAATTTCTAGGAAAGTACAAATTGATATAAATGATTGGTATGGTAAATTACCTTCTGATGTTAAATCTGGGGTGGAAAATATTGTAAATAATGTTGTCGAAAATTCGGAATTAGCTAATGATAAGCAAAGTGAAGTCGTCGGTATGCTTCATACATTAATACCTGAATATGCAAATTATCATTGGAGACATATGCATCCAACAGTTCAAGATGCATCTTACGATGATTATAAAAATGCCGATTTTTATAGAGCCGTAGCAGAAACAATAAAAAGATTTGAATCAATTGTAAAGGATAAATCTGGTTATCCAAAAGATGCTAAAGGTAATGAAAAAGACGGAAAAGATTTGATGTTTGCAGCATTTGGAGACAAGGGTATTCTTTCTGTAGCAAAAAAATATAAAAAGTGCGATGGAAAAGAATTTTCAGATGCTACCAAAGAGAATATTGAAACTGGACAACAACATATGTCAGCAGGAGTAATGGCTGGAGTTAGAAATCCGTTAGCACATGAGGAAAAACAATACCTAAAAACAAGTGGATTATTTATAGAAAATGATTGTTTAGATATGTTGAGTCTATTGTCTCATTTATTTAGACGGTTGGATGACGCAGAAAAAACAGAATAATTATGTCGGATATTTTTTCTAAAGACAAACGCTCAGATATAATGTCTAAAATCTCAAATAAAAACACTAAACCTGAGATTCTAGTTAGGAAATATCTGTTTGCCAATGGTTTTAGATTTCGTATAAATGACAAACGATTCCCTGGTAAACCTGATATTCTATTGCCTAAATATAAAGCTGCCATTTTTGTTAATGGGTGTTTTTGGCATGGTCATGAAAATTGCAAAGCAGCAACACTTCCTACATCAAATACAGATTATTGGGCTAATAAAATCACATCTAATATGGAACGAGATAAAAAAGTTCATGCTCAACTAGAACAAATGGGGTATAGAGTATTTATCATATGGCAGTGTCAATTAAAAGCCAAAGAGAAAAAAAGCACATTATCAAATTTGGTTGAAAAGTTAATTGATCAAGATTGGGCTGCAAAGTAATTAATGGCTGTTTGCGTTAATTCGTTGAGAATATTAAATAATGATGTTAGGTGTTATTGGGTAAAGTCTATTAGAAAGAGTGGCTATCTTATTGGTAGCCGCACCCTTTCATAGCAATATAGTTATTGATAAATATCATCATTGAAATTTTGTTTGTTCGGATTTCCGAAGTATACTTTTTTGTTTGACGTTCTGTCATTGGCGCTTTTTGAGGGAAGATTCAAGTCGGATCCGTTGTACGTTATGTAGAATTTGTTTTTTGCCGCCATTTTATTTACCAGTACCCGCGTTTTTGTTCCGTCGCAATTTTCTATTTTCGTATATTCTGTGGCATCATAGTAGGATATATTTTGGAAGCGACTTACATAAAAAGTGTTCGTTACGGGAATCATAATATCTCCCATTTCAAACATGAGTCTGTTTTCTATTACTCTTGGGGAAGAATAGTTAGTAAATTCTCTTACAGCGGTTTCTCCCTTGTATGGGTCTCTGATAAAACCGCAGTCTCTGAACGCTGATGTCGCGACGTTAAATTCTTCAAAAGTTTTTGATGAGTGGGCCGGAATACAAACAACAGGCTTTTCCTTGTATGTTACTGAATGGCCATTGTTATTGACCGTTGGATAGCTATTGGCGTATATATAAGTTCTTGCCCGATAGTAGTCATAGGCATAGCCGTTGTTTACGAAATATGATTCGGAAAGATTCAGATATATGTCATTATCCGAGTTATTTGTAATCAAGAAAGAAAATTTCCCGGTTTTCGACCAAAAATCGTATTCTATCGTCATCAGTGTATCTTTATAAGCGAAAGATCCGTTCTTTTGAAGATTGACATTATCAGAAGATAATGTTGCAATTTGCATGAATACGGAAGGAGTGCAGGAGGTTAGCAACCACGAAGCGATAGCCAGAAGTAAAAAGAGTTTTTTCATAACGTGAAGTATTTAGTATAACGATACAAATGTATGAAATTATTAGTTCTGATTTAATTTTTTGTAAGGGAAAACGCTTATAAGACTGATTGTGCCATGTTTCTATCCGTTTCATAAACCCTCGAAATAAATCTCGATTTCTAAACTTGTTTTTGTTCAATATTCAATAAATCAGTTTGTTGTGTAACGATTTAAGCCTTTCGTATTTTTGAGGATTTAGGCTTGTCGGCTCATGTAGGAGGTGTTTCGGCTATTTTTGCTATTGCCATAAAGGACAATAGTGAGATGCTGACGAAATATATTCTAACAATTGGTAGTGAAAAGCACGAGATTTCCAGTGCGCAGGTTCGTAATTGGGATCAGCTTCTTTGTGCTTATTCCCGTAAAGATTTTAATGGTATAGTACGGTCATTTTCCTCCAAATTCGAGTTTGTGAATGAGGCTTATGACCTCCTACTTGATTTATATCTCACGGAAGGAGTGAGGGCTTCTGCTGTATTAGCCCTGCTTACCATTACCGATCGGTGGGAGTGGGAGATTCAATTTGAAGCGCCGTTGGACTTTTCCACGATTTCATGGGACGCTTACGTGTTGTCGATAGCGGCAATAGACAATAGTTTGGCGGCATTTATATCGGCCAATAAGAGTACAAAATACGAACTATTGATCGGTAATGATATAAAATCGGATAAAGTCCTGAAATACGACCGCATTGCTTTGCAAAATATGGTTACTTATCAAATCATGAGCAATATGGACGAGACCGGTATTTCGGGTATGGGAGAAAATAGTGCAGCTCTCAGAAATACAACCGGTTTTACACGAATGATGGTATATACCATCGGGGACGCTGAGACTTTTGAAGATGCTCCTTTTTCATTTGCAGACCAAACGGAAGATAAAGACTCTTACTTTTTGAAATCGGAGAAAGGTGGCGCAAAAATAAAAATAGAGACGGATATAACATATAATGGAATAAAAAGCAGTGGGAGTACAGGGGTAGATAACGTTGAAATACATCTGATAGGATTTGAAACGGACAATCCGGAATATGATGATGGACATGTTTATGCAGACCTTGGTGCAGTATTCCGTTATAAGTCTGACACGGATAGGTTTGTCGGTTATTTTCAGTCCTTGTCAAGTTTGAAAGAGGCTTATCCCGATCCGCCGCAGGATTCCTATGCCATCATCGGAACGAGCCATAAACCGCAAGATGTAAAAGAGGTCTATTATACTCCTGCTACGAATAGTGGCAAGGTCGAATGGACATGGACAAAGAAAAAAGTGGAAGGAAGTCGCGGTAGTCAATATGTCGTATGTCATGTAAGACATTATGTATTTACAACAGAAATCTCCGTACGGAATACTGGAACCAAGTTTGCTTTGGTATATAAAAGCCATGTTGTGAATACCGGAAGTTCGGGCTTGGATATCGGAATTGCAATAGAGTCGAAAATTAAAGCCTTGTGGGAAAGTCGTTCGAAAAGTATATATATAGATGCGCTTACACCGCAAACGGTAGCCAAAGCATTACTCGATAAAATAGCAGATGGCCGTCTGAACATTGATGTTCATCTCGACAGCGATGACCGGTTGGATAGTACGTTGATTTTGGCAGCGGAGAGTATTCGGAATATTTCCGGCGCTAAATTTTACAGTTCGTTTAATGACTTCTGCGACTGGTTGCAAACCGTATTCGGGTTTACCTATTATATGGGAGAGAAGAAAGGGAGACGATTCATCGATAAGCAAACATATTATCTTACCATTTTTGAACTCATATCCGGATTGACAATAGATAATGATACTTACCTCATACCCGATGATAGTACCCGTATATTATTTTATCAGCCGGATTCTGCATTTTATGCTAATAATGAGAATGTGTTATATCGCAATTGGTCCGGTTCCGATAAATTCAACAATCCGAAGACAGGAAAAGCGAGAACTGATGTATTATTCTATGCCCTTCTTGACGGGAGGTGGTATTACATGAGTGAAGATGGCGTGTATTCTGATTATATCTATACCGCAGAGAATGTGGCGATCGATTGTCGGGATACGCAAAATATTTATTTCGTTCATCGTGATAAGTTGTTTGCCGGCGAAAATCAATTGGCACTAAATCATGTCCGTGATGTAACATACAGTGTAGATGATTCGATAATATATAGTGCTGTGCAAATCGGCTACGATAAACAAGATTATGAAACGGAATGTGGCCGTGATGAATGGAATTTCACGAATTCCTATACAACGGGGGTCGATGTAACCGATAAAACGCTTTCGCTTATCAGTAAGTATAGAGCCGATTGCTACGGTCTTGAATTTTTGGCGCAGAAAAGAGTGGCAGATACGACAGATGACCAATCTGATCAAGATGTGTT
>OCQB01002721.1_pt1 | contig 11359 bp, 8 predicted proteins | sample 1538631 | NCBI WGS metagenome assembly OCQB01 (sample SAMN04571713, study PRJEB22368) | human gut metagenome | biome: human gut; material: stool | host: Homo sapiens | place: Luxembourg | collected 2012-10-19 | reverse complement strand
TGTTTTGCTCAGCAGCAGGTTTTCGGCGGCGGTGATGGGCGCACGGCTGAACACCGCCGCGCCCTCATCGTAAATGTCGTAGCCCACCTTTGCCGGGAGCCAGCTCCAATCGTAGTGCACACCCCGCGCTTCCAGCATTTTTGCCACGGCTGCGGCGTGGTTATCCGCTTTCAGCAGCACCATATTGCCGGGGCAGGGGTAGTACCCCGCCGGAGCCTCTGCCAGCAGCGGCGGTCTGGTTCACCTCCTGCAGGGCGAACACCTCCGGCTGCTCCTTTGCAATGAAGTCTACAAAAATCTCCCGCTTTGCCTCATGCTCCGGGATGATAAGGCTGTGGGTATTCAATGTCAGCAGTTTCATAGTTTTTACAGAATATCGTTGATGTCAGATTTCAGAACGTCTGCCTTGGGGCCGTACACAGCCTGAATGCCGTCGCCCTTCACCAGCAGGCTCAGTGCGCCCTCGGCCTTCCATGCGGCAAGGTCGGCAACCTTGGCAGGGTCCTTCACGGTAACGCGCAGACGGGTCATGCAGGCGTCCACCAGCACGATGTTCTCCCGGCCGCCCAGCAGGGCGATGATGCGCTCGGCCTGACCGTTATCGGTCTTTTTGTCGGCCTTCTTCTCGGTCTTTGCGGCGGCGGCAGAATCGTCTGCGTTGTCATCGGTGTAGTTGCCCAGACGACCCGGCGTTGCCAGCTGAAGTTTGCCGATCATGAAGTAGGCCACGAAGTAGCCAATGACAAAGAACGCGATCACGCAAATCACAAAGTTGATGATATCGCCGCCCAGACCTGCCTGCAGGGACATGGGGATGCGGGTGATGAACTCCAGATTGCCGAAGGAGTGCAGACGCAGATGGATGATGCCCGCCATGGCGAAAGCGCAGCCCTGCAGCAGTGCGTACACGATGTACAGCGGCATGGCGCAGAACATGAACATGAACTCCAGCGGCTCGGTGACGCCGGTCAGGAATACTGCCAGCGCAGTGGAGATGAACATGGACTTATAGTTTGCACGCTTGTCGGCGTCTACCCGGCGGAACATAGCCAGTGCAATGCCCAGCAGCAGACCGGTTGCGCCGATCATCTGACCCACCTTGAAGCGGGCGGGGGTGACGGTAGCCAGCAGATTGTTGTAAGCGGCCATGTCGCCGGCCTTTTTGAAGTTGATGAGGTCGTTTGCCCATGCCAGCCACAGCGGGTCCTGACCAAACACCTGACTGCCTGCGTTGACGCCGGTAGCGATGGTGTAGGTGCCGCCGAAGGAGGTGTAGTTCATGGGGATGGTCAGCATGTGGTGCAGACCGAAGGGCAGCAGCAGACGCTCCAGCGTACCATAGATGAACGGAGCCAGAATGGGAGAAGTCTCGGAAGAGTTGGCGATCCAGATGCCGAAGTTGTTGATGCCGGTCTGCACCACAGGCCAGAACAGCGACAGCACGATGGAAATGACCACCGAGTAGGCAATGACCACCATGGGCACGAAGCGCTTGCCGTTGAAGAAGGCCAGCGCATCCGGCAGCTTGCGGAAGTTGTAGTATTTATTGTAAGCCACACCGCCCACAAAACCGGCAATGATACCTACGAACACGCCCATGTTCAGCGCCGGTGCGCCCAGCACGGAGGTGAAGTAGCCGTTGACGGCGATCTCCTGCCCGAACATGGTGTGGGTCACGGCGTTGGGGTCTGCCAGCATGGCACTGGTGACGCCGAAGATGTTGCCGGTGATGACGTTGATGAGAGCGAACGCCAGCACAGCGGCAAAGGCACCGCCCGCCCGCTCCTTTGCCCAGCTGCCGCCGATGGCAACGGCGAACAGGATGTGCAGGTTATTGATGACCGCCCAGCCGATATTCTCCATCGTGTCCTTCAACAACTCGTTGTTCTCCCGCATCACCAGCCCCCAGCTGACCACCGTGGACGTAAACCCCTACCAGCTGGGCATGGAGGCCGCCAGCCAGACCATCAACCACATCGAGAACCCGAACCTTCTGGCCACAAAAATCATCGTGCCGCATAAGCTCATCCCCCGGGAGAGCTGCTGCCCGCCGGAGGAGCGGCACTAAGCAAGTGCTTTTTTCAGCAATACAGTGTCCGCTTCCGGGAGCTGCCGCGCAGTGCCCGATATACTGCCCCCAGAGTAGACAGCGTAAAAAACGCTGCATCCTCCGGGGGTATTTTTATGCCCCAAAAGGCACAAAAGAATGCCCGCCTACCTGTGGAAAACCACGGTGGGCGGGCATGTGGGTTTGTTCCTTATTGACAAAAAGCAGCTATGGATAGAACAATTCATCAAACACGCTTGAAAAAATGGCGCGCCTGTTTTACTATATAAGTCAGGATACTTTTTTCAGTTTCAGGCTGCGGCGTTTCTCGAAAACGTTCAAGATCTTCTTCCTTGCCCTGTGACGTGCCAAGAGGATCGCCTTCCGCGGATCCGCCGCGTTTTTCAGCATACGGACCACGTCGCGCTCCTCTGCATCACTCACGTTAATTCCATAAATCGCCTTCGCCTCGCAAACAAGCTCCTCTACAAAAGCTTCCACGCTCTGTGCGCTGTTGTACATAGCCATTAATTCACCAAAGCTGTTGTCCAAAAACAACAGTCCGCAAAGCTTTTCTGCCGGGCTAAAATTCACGTTCTGCAGCACAAATTCGATCATCTCGCAGCCAACAGGGTTCGCTTCCATTTCGGCAGAAACCAGCTCCAGCGTCTGATCGTCAATTGCCGTCACGATCTTTTCTGCGTCTTTCGTTTTGCGCGTTCCATGCCTAGTCAGATCAACGAGGTAGTTTGCCAGGCAGCGCCACAGCCACTTGGAATGCCCCGCGTCACGGCATTTCAAAAGGCCATCGATCTTGCTATCCTTCTCCATGTACTCAAGGACGAAGCCCACCGCCACATCGTCAGCCTCCAAACCGGACGCCTTGAGCATGTCTTTGGACTTCTTCGTTTTGAGCGCAGCATCGCGCACAAAATTATAGATTGCTTCGATGGCCTCCTGATAGTATTCCGTCTGGCGCAGCTGTTCCGCCGTGCGGATGCCGTTTGCTGTGATTTTGTTAAAACAGTTGACGAGGGCGATCTCGGACAAAGTTTTTTCGTTATGATATGTAGCCATGGTGTTCCTCCTTAGCACTCAATGTGTGTTCGACCATGGCCACAGAATACCATTTTTGCCTTTTTTCAAAAATTAAAAATATCGTTGATTCGAAATTAATTTTAAGGCAATTCCCATTTAATCAGAAATCACATCAAAAATTAATCGATACCGCCTAAAAATTAATAGTTGTTACAAAATTATGAAGAAAGGAGGATTCCATGAACTCGAATGTCCAGATAAAGGTCCTTCAGATAAGACTTAAGAATGGCGCCTATATCGATGCTGAAAATGGCAGTGCTTATGATTGCAGCGGCCAAATGATAGATCATCTTACACCAAAGTCCTTGGAGGTTCTGCACTGCATTGCGAAGCACTCCATTTCCCCTGCCAAAGGTATTCTAGCCGCCGGCATCGCAACCACCGAGATTTTGAATACCGTCTGGTCAGAAAGCGGTGACAAAAACCGTGTCGCCCAAGAGGTTCGTAACATCCGCACTTGTCTTGGTTCGATATATCCGGAAATACCATCTAAACAGATTCTTTCAGGTGAACAAGGGGACAGGCGCAGCGAATTTAAATTTATTTTTTCTTCCGAATACTGCCTGATCGTTACAGAGACTTATCTTCCGATCTCTGTAACGTTGGCAGAACTTTTTACCGCTCTTACCGGCGATTACGCAGACTTTGAAAACAACGGCGATGGCTTCGGGTGGATATCCGACTGTTTCAAGTCGGTATTTTTCAAAGACGACGCCGACTGTACATCGTTGGCTAAAAAAGTGTTGTTCCTCACGGGAGACTGTTTTCGAGAAAAAGAGCAGCAGACACCGAATTGCTGTGAATCGCTTGCGCGACTTTTCTGTTATGACGAAGCCGACGATATCATAACGGAAAAATATTTATCGTTCTGTCTGAGTTCCGAAAAAGCAGACACAGAAAAAGCAGATCATAATCGAATGATCAAAGCATGGGAAAATTTTGAACACGCTCTTATTGAGAATGTTCAGCATTCTTACCAAGCAAGCCACTGGAAACTCGGAGGAGCTAAGCGAATTCCCTTTACAATGGCAGATGTGGATATGGTGGGCAATCCTTTTGCCGGAGAAGCGAAGGATAATTGGTGCAATGCTTTAAAAATGACTCTTGCCGCGTACATTCCGCAAAAATTTGGTGAATATTTGAAAAGTTTAAAGCTCGAAACCAATCTCTCGCGTGCAGAGCAAAAGCGCGGCCCCGATATTCTTTACTCCTATATTGTGGCAATGGTTCTTTTCTGCCTGAACAACGCGACAGCAAAATCAACAGACAAGAAAGATTTTTTTGAAAAAAGGGAACGCTATTGGACGGCTTTGGAGACAAGCGTTCTGGAAAAGCTTCCACCTGAGGACTCTCTGGGCGCTATTCTGGATGAGTACAAAAAAGACAAAGAAAATCTATCAAAGGACGACCTCTGTCGCTTGGTTTCCATAATCTTTAGTGATATCATCAAAGGATATAGTCAGTCGGAATTGGAACCGATTTTGAAGAATTTCTACGATGAGCTCAAATCTCTCGGTCAGAAAAACGTGGAGAGCGAAATAGAGAGCCAGCGAAACAGCCTTTCGCAGACACTAAAAAAGTAATAAAAAGGAGTTTTTATGCTGAATCTCGATAATCCTAATTTTGAAAAGCCGTCTGCGATCCTGCGTGAAAATTCTCGGTTCCTTGTGGAGCAGAACCGCTTCACCGGCCCCAAAAGCTACGATGGCTTTGTAGGCGGCCCGCCGCTGGCCTATGACCGGGAACACGGTGCCGTTGCCGTGGACAGCTCTGATAACCACACCCTGGTCTACGGTGCGACCGGCAGTAAAAAGACGCGATGTATCGTCATGCCCACCATCCGAATGCTGGGCTTTGCAGGGGAAAGTATGATCATCAACGACCCAAAGGGCGAATTATATCGTACCATGGCCCGTTTTTTGGAAGATCAGGATTACAACATCATCACGGTAAACTTCCGAGATGCCTCTGTGGGCGACTGCTGGAATTTTCTAGAGATCCCATATCGTTTTTACAAAGAGGGAAACCTCGACAAGGCCGGCGAATTCATCGAGGATGTTGCCCGTACCATAACCGCCAACACCGGAACAGATGATCCTTTTTGGAGCAGCTCTGCAGCATCCTGTCTGTACGGCCTGATCCTGTGTCTGTTCCGCTACTGCAAGGAATACGATAAGCCGGACGAGGCCGTGAACATCGGAAACCTACTCACGCTACGCCGCGAAATGTTCGCCCAAAAGGCCCGGTTTTCTTCTGCCCACAATCCCATTTGGGAGTGGGCCAAGAAAGACGAGCTCATCGCTGCCAGCATGACCGGCACGGTAGAAACGGCCTCCGATACACAGAAAGGGATACTATCCGTATTGGATCTCGGCTTGAAAATGTTCATCATCTCTCCTTCGCTAGTGGACATGCTGAGTCACACCACCTTCTCTTTTGACCGTATTGCGCAGGAAAAAACCGCCGTCTTTCTCCTTACGCCCGACGAAAAAACAACTTACCATCGTCTTGTGTCTCTTTATATTTCACAGTCGTATCAACAGCTTGTACAATTTGCGGACCGCAGCGGCGGTAAGCTGCCCGGACGGGTCAATTATGTTTTGGATGAGTTCAGCTCTCTGCCTTCCATCGGCGGATGCGATTTTGTTCAGTATCTTGCTGCGGGCAGATCCCGCAATCTGCGTTTTATCCTTTGTCTCCAGAGCAAAAATCAGCTGGTGCACACTTACAAGGAAAATGCGCAGACCATTACCGCCAACTGCACCAACTGGATCTACCTGTTCTCGCGTGAACTGGAACTGCTGAAAGACATCTCTGCGCTTTGCGGCGAAAGGAAAGACCACACCCCCAACCTGTCCGTTTATGATCTCCAGCAGCTGGACAAAGAAAAGAATCAGGTGCTTCTTCTCTCGGCCCGCTGCAAGCCCGCCATCGTCAATCTGCTGGATATTTCGGGCTATGCCCCCGCCTATCCGGTGCTTCCCATCAAAACGCCGACAAGAGGTGTTCGTGTTTCTCTGGATTTCAGTGAGATCCAAAAAGAAGAACAAAGGTCAGACCTGTTCTCGGGTTCCAACAATCCTTTGTTTAACCCATTCTCCCTGAATTCCGATACACCCGAACCTGACACAAAGTCTGCCAGCTCCGATAAACTTGATCTGGGCGCAATGCTGGCAGACATCGATCGGAAAATTGCGGAGATCGATGCACAGGAAAAAGCCAAAAAAACCGATCCATCTGACAACGAAAGCGAGGTATAAACCATGGCATACGAGACAGAATACACCGACTTTGATCCTCAGGAGGATTCTTCGGCCTGTCTGACCCTCGGCCTTGCGACCGATATCGTGGAGAGCCGTTATCTGCGGGACTTTTCCACGGCAGAGCCCGAGGAAAAGCAGCAGATCCTGAAAGACCTCACGACTTTTTTGGAGCAGCTTCTGCGTCAGCCCCAGATCAGCGGCAGTGCGGATGCGTGGCATAATCTATGCGTCGTTCTGGCACAGTGCGATCTCTATAACTTAGCCTGCATTACGCTGGAGCGCGGACTGGACTTTTATCCCAAGAGCGTCGATCTTCTGGCCGACTATCTGCAATACGGCATGGAGTGCGGTCAGGGAGAACGCTGCAAAGCCGTTTGCAAGACGCTGGTAAAAATTCCCAAGTTCTTCTGGTCATGGAGAGGCTATCGCTTCTTAATCGGGTACGAGACACAGCTATCCCTTTCCGGAAGCGAAAAAGAGCTGGAAAAATACAAAGCCGAGATCGATCAGCTGCTGAAGCTGTACCGCCAGCAGTTCCCGGATGACGAGGGCAGTTACGACTGCGAAGCCGATGTCTGCCGGGATTTCAATGACCACCGGCGGGAAGAAGCCGTCCTGCGGGAAGCACTGGAAAAGCTGAAGGTCGCACCCAAATGCGCCATGCAGCTGGCCGTGATGCTCTTTGAGCGCGGTGAATATCAGGAGGCTCTGCGCCACGCACAGCGCGCATTGAGGGACTCCATCCAGACCCAGATGGGCGTCAACGAGGCGCATCTGTCCTACCTGAGCGGCCTTGCCAAGTTTGCCATTTTGCTGCTGGACGAAGAGGCCAACGGCTACCCCGAAGCTGCTGTGCTGGATATCTATACCGACTTTGAAACCGCCCTGCGTCAGGGCCTGAACTCCACCTACCGCAGCACCTTAAAGCAGCGGGCCATCCGGCTTGTCGTAAAGTCGAAGATCAACGTTCCCTCCGACTGCGAAGAACTGAATTATCTGCTCAGCTGATCTGAGCCGTTTCTTGCAAAAGATCCCACTTCCGACCGGAAGTGGGATCTTTTTTGCTGTTCAGATGATAAAACCGGGTCGCTGTGCGTTATAGAGAGCGAAAGGCAGAGAACAGACTCCCTCGGCGGGCAGAAGTCCGCCGGGCCGGACCCCTGCAAAAAAAGGAGGTCGATTTTTTATGTACCACATCCCGGAAGTAAGCGTCAGCGTAAACGGCAAGGAGCAGATCATGAGCGTGCTGAGCCGCGATCTGATGTCCAAGCGCACCATTTATCTGAACGGCGAGATCAACGACGAAGCCGCCCTGAGCATCATCACCCAGCTGCATTATCTGGAGGACAATTCTCAGGAGCCTATCACCCTTGTGATCAACAGCCCCGGCGGCTCGGTCTCGGCCGGGCTGGCCATCTACGATGTCATGCAGGCGCTGTCCTGCCCGGTGACTACGGCCGCCGTCGGGCTGGCGGCCTCCATGGCGGCACTGGTGCTGGCAGCCGGCACGAAGGGCCGCCGCTATGCCTCGCCCAACAGCCGCGTCATGATCCATCAGCCGCTGGGCATGGCGCAGGGGCAGGCCTCCGACATTCAGATCGCCGCAGAAAATATCCAGCGCACCAAGTACAAGCTGGCCGAGCGCCTCGCTGTCCATTCCGGCCACACGGTCCAGGACATCCAGCAGGATTGTGAGCGTGACAGCTGGATGGACAGCAGCGAGGCTTTGCGTTACGGTCTGATCGACCACATCGGTTTTCCCTGCAAGGAAGAACAGGAGGCAGCAATATGAATCAAATTCCCGCACCCATCGGCATGGAGCCTCTGGTGGACGCAGTGCAGCAGTGCTGCCTCCGCGCCCAGCAGTATCATCGTCTCGGCATCCAGCCCGGGCATTTCATCCTGACACTGGATGAAGGCAACGGCCGCACCACCGCAGCCAACTACCTGAGCCGTGCCTTTGCGCAGGCCGGTGTACGCAGCTTTGGCGGACTGGATCTGATGCTGGAATATCAGCTGGACGGCAGCATGGATCAGCTCTGCCAGACGCTGCGCAGCATCCGCGCCAGCGCCGTGTACACCAACGAGTACGAGGGTGTCATTGCCTGGGACATCACCGTTCTGGCCGCACATTTCGGCGAAGAGCAGACCCGGCTGTTTTTCCGCGAGCTGCCCAGTATGGCAGCGCATGCCACCCTGCTCTTTTTCCTGCCGTCGGCACCGAACCGCAGCCAATTGCTCCTGATGGAAAAGATCAGCGCCCTGCTGGACCCGAATCAGATGCACTGGGTCCGGATCCCGCCCTATTCCGAGCAGACGCTGGCCGGCATCACCCGCCAGACGCTCATCGATCAGCTGAACATCCGTTTGGAAGATCTTCCCGAAACGGATGCGATCCTGCAAAAACTGGTGCACCAGACCGGCACCCGGAACGCGCGTCAGGCGGTGCGGCTGGCCTGCACGCTGGCCCAGCAGGCTGATTTTTCCGAGTTTATTCCGCTGCTGAAGCTGAAAACCCTGTATTCTTCTCTGAAAAAGGAGGTTCGATAATATGATCCGTGGAGAAAGCTGGACAAAACAGGAGAATATCAAAGCAGCGCTGTCCCTGGCGGGACAGGCGGGCGGCGGCCCGGTGCTGTACTGCGAAAACAACCGCTGCTGGGTGCACGCCGGGGAGAGCAACGGCATTTTTCTGGGTGTGACCGGTGCCGGAAAGTCCTTTTGCGGCACCCAGAATCTGGTGCGCAGCCTGATCGAGGCGCAGGAGTCCTTTTTGGCTGTTGACCCCAAAGGCGAACTTTACCGCCGCAACGCCTGCCGGATGAGCAAAGACTATACCGTACATGTCATCGATTTCCGCAATATGCTGGCATCCGAGTGCGTCAATGTGCTGAGCGCCCCTGCGGAGCTGTACTTATCCGGCGACCCCATGCGCATGAAGCAGGGCGGCGAAATGCTGGAAGATCTGGCATACACGCTGTATGCAGAAAGCAAGAGCGATCCCTTCTGGATCAACAGTGCACGCTCGGTATTCATTGCCGCAGCCTATGCACTGATGGAGTGCGCCCAACCGGAAGAGATCAACATCGCCAGTGTCCAGAACCTGATCATGCAGGGCGACCGGCACTATTCCGGCCACGGCAGCACCGTTTTCGGCCGGGACACCTATCTGGAGCACCTGATGCATCATCTGCCGGAAGATTCCATCGTGAGCAGTGAGCTTTACAGCTATATCAGCACTGCCTCGGATACGCGCGGCGGCATCCGCTCCACAATGCTGGAGGGTCTGTCCCGTTTTCTGCGCAGCAATGTGCTGCGCGGCTTTATTGCCAACGATGATCTGCACATCAACGAGCTGGACGGGCAGAAGCCTTTGGCCATCTGGCTGATCCTGCCTGACGAAAACCCGATGTATTCTCCACTGTCCGCAGTCATCATCGACCAGATCATGCGGCATTTCGTCAGCCTTGCGCAGGAGAAATATAATGGCCGCCTGCCCCGGCGGATGAATTTTCTGCTGGAAGAAGCCGGCAACATCGGCCGGATCTCATCGCTGAGCCGCATGATGGCAGCCGGGCGCTCCCGGAACATCCGCACTTTCATCGTGCTGCAAAGCCTCAAGCAGCTGGAGACCATTTACGGCGAGTCCGAAGCGGAGACCATCCGCTCCAATGCCGACCTCACGGTGATGTACCGCACCAACGACCTCTATACTCTGGAAAAAATGAGCAAGCTCTGCGGCGACCGTGTGTCGGACGACCGCGTGGAGCACGATTCCTGTTCTCTCATCACGCCGGCACAGCTGGCCTCCCTGAAAACGGGGCAGGCACTGGTCATTCTGCACGGAAGCATTAAGTTCGTGACCGAACTGCCTCCCTGCACCACGGCCTTTGACCCCAGCGGCTGGCAGGAGCCCCAGCCCCGGCAGGATCTGCCGCCGCACCAGAAGCCGAAGCTGTTTGATCTTGTCCATTATGTGGACAGAAAAGAGGACCCATTGCTGGACCTTATCGAGGAGTATGAAAGCACGGCTGACGACCTCTGTTCTTTCACCACCAGATTCCTGCAGGACTCCCACCCGAAGCATCCGTTCGACCTTGACCCCAGCAAGAAATATCAGGTCGTGATCCAAAGCTGGAATGGTCGCTTTATCCGCGGATTAAAGATCCTGAAGGATCACTATCGCAGCGCCTCTCTCTCTGACCTCAAAAACGCCGTAGAGACCCTGCCGTACGCACTTCCGTTTGACGACAAAGCCGACGCGGAAAAGATCTATCATCAGTTGAAAGAAGCGGACATCAAGGTGGAGCGCTTCGGCTTTGAGACCGATGACGCATGACCCCTTTGCCGTAAAGGAGGAATCATCATGAAGTTCAACAAAGAAACCCTTGCCGGCGCAGTTTTCGTGGTTTTTCGCGTTCTGCTCTGGCTGCCTGTGCTGGCAGCGGCGGCGTTTTTCGGCGCGGCACTGGGCGACCTGCTGGTCTTTTTCGCTGCGGAGCATCTGTCCCCAGCAGCTGTCGGCATTCTGGCAGGCCTGCTGACGCTGGCTGTTGTGCGCAGCAAGACCCCCTTGCATACGCCGTTCGAACGGATGGAGCAGTTCAAGCAAAAGCATCACCTTGACCGGCTTGCTTCCTTTCAGCTGGAGTTCACCCTGCTGTGCATGGTCGCTTTCTTTCTGAGCATCTCCGGCATCGCAGTTTTTTCTGCCGCCTTTGACAGCCTGTGCGCCGAAGGTCTCATTGTCCCTGTCGGGTGGATCGTGTGTACCTGCCTGTGCCTTTTTGTCTCTTCCTTTTTCATCTTCAACCTTTTTGATCTGGTGATCCTCTGGAGCGCGCTCTCCATCCTTGCAGTAGGCTGTGCGCTGCTCGTCAGTTTTACCTCATACGCCGTATATGTGCCGTTGACTGCGGCTTTTGGCGCTGCCGCCCTGTTTCTGGGCGCA
>OCQB01002717.1_pt1 | contig 11380 bp, 12 predicted proteins | sample 1538631 | NCBI WGS metagenome assembly OCQB01 (sample SAMN04571713, study PRJEB22368) | human gut metagenome | biome: human gut; material: stool | host: Homo sapiens | place: Luxembourg | collected 2012-10-19 | reverse complement strand
CGATCCCGACGAACCTACAATAAGAATACAAAATATAAACAACTACTATCCTCTGTAGTGTAGGAAATACCATCGACAACAACTTCTGCACTTACAAAAGCACTAAGTGATTATCACGGAATACAATAATTACGTTTCGTTCATTCGAAAACCTGAATCATACAGTCCCTTCCGCCGAGGGACTATCTCAAATGAACAATCCCCATATTGATAGAAACCGCTCATATAATGGTCAATTTGATACTCCGCAGCAAGACTCAAATGATATAATGCCGTGAAAGTGTCCTTATTATTGCGACACATCTATTTGGGCAAGAGAATTGGGTCTTTTTATGGAGCCAGTTCGCGGCATCTTGGATAGTTCGGCAGTCGAAACGCCCTCTTTGTCACAAGCTGTTAACTGAAGATTGGCTTCGATATTTTGCATAATGAATGTTGTAATCGATGCATATGAGACAAGAGTCCTTGTTGCATTGATTGGAGTGATTCGTAGTTTCATGTTCTGAATGTCCAGTCTTCGGAATTGGAAGGATTACCTGAATCACGAGTATTCAGTTTTATCTGATTTATGAAATAGTCTGTTTTCCAGAAGAAGGGCGATGTGTTCTTTTTGTCAGATCGCAGGAATGTTCAGGAGATGATCAAAAGTATTTTGTTGAGTATAAGTCATAAATTGTAGAGCGAACCACAGTATATCAACAACGCCTTGATGATGTGAAAAAGCGCCAAGAACAATAGTCATTTTACTCTCTTGCTTGTTTAATAAACATATCAAATCAATAAATGACATCATTCCTTCTCCATCGTCTCACTCAAGAAGCGTAGAGTATAAATATTGCTATCTGCCGCCTTCCGACATGCCTGATAATGATCCAAAACGCTCTTCTGAACAAGTCTCAATACAGCCATGAATCGACGTGGATTCGCTCGCATATACTGTCCATGGAGTTTCATCAGCCATGTGATCCAACACACATAATACTCCAAATAGGGAGTGTTTTGGGTTTCTTCACACAGAACCTGGAGTAATCGTGTTAGGAAGAGTCGTGGAACTTCGGAACACACGATTTGAATCTGATCGAAAGGAACAGCTTGAAGCACCTGTCGAATAGAAGCTGCCTCGTTAAGATGTAAGGCATAGATCAGAGCACGAGACCATTCCTCACCTGCCAGAGCATACTGGATACTCTCTGGAGTAACATCTTCCTGGAGGTCGAAAGGATCAAAGGCAAGAGAAGGATCTAATGAGAACAACACCAGTCCCTGACTTGAGGCCACAGCAAACATATCACCAGATGGAGAGAACTTCACAGTGGTACAATAAATCTCCTCTCGTAAGGATCGCTTGGCTCCATCTCCCTTCAAGGCTCCAGGTACCATGTATTGATCATGTTCACTAATCCTTACATCCACTCTCTAGTCATACTCTTCACCAGGTAGTTCATTCATTGATCCAATCTCTGTCATTTGATTACTATTCAAATGACTCAATACACCCTACTACTCATCTCCTCATTATAATCACTACTTCTAACGATCGATTCTGCGTGAGAGCATACTTTCTCACCAGTGTTTTACCTCGTAATTCATAGATACAAATATACTTCGATCGACCTCCTCCAATAACATAATCACCATCTGTACTGTAACACACACTTCGGAAGAACTTTCCTTCCATGTTATGTGCCGCTGTGAAGTCATCAGTACTCCTACGACCTCCACACAGATCCCTACGACCATCAATCGTCCCTTTCACAACAGCTACACATCACCATTCAGACAGATTCGTACCATTCTCAGTGTCCCAAATGAAGATACTTCCATTCAGACATGAGGCAATCAGCTCATCAGTATCTCGACGCCAATCAATCGATACCACCTCTGCAGGATGCACCAAACTCTCCTTCAAACCACTCCGCAACAAGTCCCATGTCCGAACCGTATGATCCCAAGATCCAGAGGCCAATTGTGTGCCACGAGCATTGAACCGAAGACACGAGATAGGTCCTTCGTGACCCGTGAGTGTATCTAACAGCTTTCCTGTTCGCAACGACCAGATGTAAATCTCAAATGGAGACGAAGCTCCTGCAGCGATGAGATCACCCGAACTAATCATGAAAGAGAGAAAATGGACTCACATATCACATGTAACACAGGTAAACTGAACAGGAGTAGGAGTAGTGAGTGTTCTGAAGTTTCGGTATCGAATCAGATCGTAAGCACGAATTGTTCCATCGGATGATGCTGACAGTAATGCATGACCTCCTCGAACATAACACAGATCTGTTACAGCTGCTGTATGATCAGCAAACGTCACAAAACAGAATCCAGATTGAATCGACCACAACTTCACTTTTCCATCATCGCCTCCAGTGGCTACAACACTTCCATCAGGTGAGAATTCCAGTGTATTGATGTTATAGTAATGACCTTGTTGCTTCAATACATATGTCTCTGATTGCCATTCCCACACCAACAACTGACCTAGGGAAGCACAACCAAAAGCGAGCCAGTCTCCAGATCGATTGATGGAACAGGAACTCACATCATTCCGACTGATTGAGAGAGAGTGAATACGTGTGAAATCAGGCATTTCATGTAGAGCAAAAACTCCATTGACAAGACCAAGGATGAGGAGATTGGAGTAAGGATTGAAGTCACAACAAGAAACTTGAGAGGATTCTTCAATCGTAAACTTGGAGTGAATGCTCCATTTGCCATGAGCATAGATGTTCTTGTGAGTGAGATCCTCATTCGTGGGAATGATATCATTCTTGGTATCAGGATTATCATCACTTTCATTGCTACTATCACTACCATCCTCATTGCTACTATCATTACCATCCTCACTCATATCACCCTTCTCACTATCACTCTTCTCATTATCCTTCTCACTCTCCTTTTCCTTCTCATCTTCATCATTCTTATTCTTCTTCCTATCAATAAACCTCTGCATCCGTTCCCATGTCTCATCATCCACTTCACTCCATTCCCACTCCAATACTCCACCACCATTACACACAGAATAGATGTGTTTCCCATCTGCAGCAAAATATGCTCCAACAACACTACTACGATGACCCGGCAGAGTGATAGGAATAAAATCATCATAGACCTGAACAGAGAAGATACGAACATTCATATCCTCACAACCAGTCACCAAATACTTACCATCCAAACTCCATCGAATCGATGTGATTTTATCAAAATGATGACCAATCTCAAAATATCTCTCCATAGGAGCGAAATGACGCTCTTCAGTTGGTGTGTACCAAAGTTGGAACTTACGTTCAATTGCCACTGCAATCATAGTATCATCAGGACTAAAACAAATGTCTTGAATCGGTCCATCAAAGGAAAAGCGATATAGAACAATTCGTCGCCTCAGATTGATAAACATTGCTTTTCCATCCACATCTACTGCAACCATATATCGACCATTGTTGGAAACACAGAGACGACTGATATTCTTACGTGTTTCAAATGGAAGAGTATAGGATGTGTGGTTCACGAGATCAAACACCGAAATACGACTTCCAACAGGTGAATAGAGAATATTCCCATCTGCTGAGAAACACACATTCCCGCACTTGTAAACCGTTCCACACAAATTAGAAAACCGATAGGAGAATTTCATATGAAATGGATTTCACAGTGAGTGAATGAGTAAGCAATGTATTCTCATTCACTTGCTGGATCAACAAACACAATACAATTAGAATATTGTACAATTCTTTTGAGTAGAGGCAGGATAGTTCTGGAAACACACTTTAGAATCCTCACCATAGACATAAATACCGAATTCATTTCCATCTAACACCGCAGATACTCTTGCTACAGGAACTTCAAAGATGGAAAAGCGTTGACGCAGCAATGTTTCATCTCTTTTACACTACACTCAAGATAAACTAATACTAGTACAGAATATTTAAAGATATTGTTGATTGGTGTCACATAAGACTGATCTGGAAACTCTGTAGGAGGTAGTAAGTGATCTGCTTCCTGGCTACACTGAAGACCAAACCAAAAGTGTACCTCCACAATAAGCGTTTCTCACAATTCATAAGGATTTTCGCTGATAAACCTCCACCTATCGTAGCCTTTTTCTGATAGTTCACAAAGTCCACTTGAAGCTACAGTCATTAATTTCACAATTCAAATACATCCACAAACACTACAATTCTTCCCTTTAACTCACATCTGGAACAAATCAGTTCCCCGATACCCGAGCATTCCCCACAAGTAGTATATGCGTTATTGCCGTTGTCTTGATGCTTAACAGTGTAACCGTTTCCTTTACAGTTTTTACACGAAACATGCCCAAGTCCTTCAATTCACTGATTAAGATATGCGTACCATTACAGTGGTCACAACGAACTAGAAAATCAGTGTGCGGAATAGGAGTCGAGAATTTGAATGAATGGTAGTAATCCGCTGGAATAATGGATATCTCTTCCATTTTGGGAGCAGGACCCATGAGGGGAGGATCGTACTATCAGTCAGATATGTCCTTTTCATATACTTCTCCTTCAAAGAGACGATATGACCAAACAGCATTTCTTTTTTCGGTACAAGAATCTAATGTAAACACAAGTGCATTTTTTGATTCAATCTAAGACTAAGCAACAAAGGCTCACGTTTCCAAATTCAATTCCTTCAATGTCTTGTTTCAGTTCTTTCTTATGAGAAAGCTCCTCTTTGATTCGAGCAACTAGCTGATCTTTACTGCGAATGGGCGTAGATAGGATAGTTTTGGGTAGTCTGACCGTTTCTTGTTCTCTCTTAGCACCTGCAGAGCCAAGAGCATCAACATTTGTAATAGTTGTTGATACAGGTGATTCTTGACTTGTGGAATGGAGGAGTGAGGTGGATCCAACCAACTGTATTGGTGGAGGAATAGATGATCCTTTGAGGGTAGGCTGATTATTAGAGAGCTATCGATATTGTACGGTTGGTTCCGAAGCGTCTGTCACAGTTACAATGGGATTATCGTTATTAGTATTCATTTTTTGAGTTGGATCAGGGATTCGTTTCCAACATCCTCTTGATTATTAAGGATTATTAAACATATGTGGAATACCAGAAAGGAACAACCCTTGAAGCTGAATCTAATCCAATACATTTGTTTTCAGCAGGATAAATCAGCAAATAATGTTGGGAAAACCATTCTACTGTACTGTTCGATCTAGTAGTAGTCATTCATCCCTTCGACATAAACTGAAATAATATATTGTAGATATCGAATTGTTAATAACAAACAAAATCATGATTCTGTTAAGGCAATGAATCAAGAGTAACTGTCAAATACAAAATCATATCGATACATTAATAGGTTGTACAACCACAGCAACACTGCATAGGATAATTCGGAGCATAACACTTGCGATCATTTCCATACACCCAGAAATCGAATGATTTTCCCTTGTATAATCCAATAGCTTTCGTCACAGGAACCATACGAACAGTCACACGTTGCTGAATAAGACGTTCCGTATTCTCATTGATCAGCTAAAACTCACATCACCTCCATAATCCAACATTCTCAGCAAGACCGTAGAGACGATTACAGACCTGCTCTAATTCAGGTGAAGCAAGTCCTTGAGGAGGAAGCAGATGATATCCAGATTGACTTTGGATCATATGCAGCTCTAATTCCTACTTGCACATCGTGAAACCTGTAGCCTTGATAATTTGCTCTTCTGGAAGACCACTCACATCTATGACCTCATCCAGGACATGATTGACGAATTCCACACACAACTAGGTTGAATACTTCCCTCATTCCTTACATTGACATACTTCACAATTCTTCCAGAACCAGCACAGGACTTGCACTTGGTCATTCCATCACCATTACAGTGATTGCATGTTCTGGTTCCCATTCCATTACAAAAAGGACATTTCTCTTCGGTTTCTCCAACTTGACGGTACCCGCGACCAGAACAGGAAGTGCAATTCTCACGACCACGTCCATGACAACTAGTACACTGGATACGACCTCTTCCTATCTGTTATGGAAAAATAAAAGTGATACCATAGCAATCTCTACACTCCATCACGTATTCGGTATGAGGAACAGTAACATTCATCTTACGCTCCGCAAACATATTGGGAGCCGTAACAGGAACTTCCCAAGGAAGAGGAGCACGACCCATATCAGGAGAATCCACCTTTGAATTAATACCAGATCACATTAGTACTGCACGGTTATCAAACGGACGCTGCTCCCACGAAGTAGTTCGCTTCTCCATGTAAGTCTCCCAACGACAATGGAAAGAATTAACGGGAGCAACTCCTCGAATTTCCATGTCAGTAGCAGCCTTCTTTCCCCAGCAGCTCTTCTCTTGAACCAGATTCATCAATGAAGCACGAAGAATATCGTTATCCATATTTTCCATCTCGCATGACTGAGTTTCAATCACTTGAGAATCTAAGGATCATCCACTTTTAGGTTGCCCACTTCCCATACTAACTGTAGGGGCTTTGAGTGCTACAGGATCCTGAGTGTATCCCTTCAAGTCATTTGAACATCAAACACTTACAACAATCTGTGGTGGCATGTCTGGAGCATTACCAGGAGCAGGATTACTCACTACAAATAAATAGGCAGAATTTCGATCCAACTTTTTGTTCAAAGTCTTAAAAATATGAATGAAGAACATTGTTCAAACTTACTTGTATAGTGATACATCATTTATTGATACCCAACCATACCAACACTAGTAAAATCTACCACCAGAAGTTTGATTCAACAACAAACAAAAACAATTCCCTTATTGATACGATTCTTCCAGTTCCTTGAACATGGTAATACACTCATCTAGGGTCTTAACACCCAACATGGCATTATCACGACTACGAATGGCAACAGAATTGGTTTCAGCTTCCTTATTACCAACAACCAGAATATAGTTGAACTGAGCGAGCTGAGCCTCTCTCACCATCTTGTTGAGAGTACGACCAGATTCTTCTAACTCAACTTGGAAGTGATTATCCCATAGAGTCTGCTTCACCTTCTGAGCATATTCCATACAGGAGGCATTCACTGGGATCACAATGGCCTGACGAGGACTCAGCCAGAAAGGCCATTTGCCCTTATAATGCTCCAGTAGAATAGCAAACGATCGTTCAACAGATCCAAGAATGGCACGGTGGACCATCACAGGTCGCTCCATTGTTCCATCAGCAGACTTGTACGACAGATCGAAGCGAATAGGCAGTTGGAAATCCAGTTGGATTGTAGCCGTCTGGTGGACACGATGAAGAGCATCCAGAACCTTAATATCGATCTTGGGACCATAGAAAGCACCATCACCAGGATTCACCTTCCAGTTGCCAACTCCGATAAACTCATCCAGAGATTCCTTGAGATTCTGCTCAGCCTTGTTCCACAAGGCAAGATCACCCATAGCCTTCTTGGGACGAGTGGAAAGCTCCAACTTGAAGGTCATTCCAAAAATTCCGTACACATGACGCATGAAATCAAGAACACTGCTAACTTCCTGCTTGATCTGGTCAGGACGACAGAAGATGTGGGCATCAATCCTGCTGAAACGTCTCACACGAGTCAGACCATTCAATGCACCAGACAGCTCATTACGATGAAGTACACCGAAGTCAGCGAAACGAATAGGCAACTCTAGAGAGTCAATAGACAGAAACAGTACCTACCACGATAGCTGTGAAGTGTATGAGAGAACATCAAGCAGTGACCAGGACAATTCATTGGTTTGAGACCATATTCAGTATCATCACACTTAAAGAGGAACATATCGTCCTTGTAGTGATCATAGTGACCACTGATTCTCCACAGGTCCAGATTGAACACATTAGGACTTACCACTTCAGTGTAGCCACGTTTGTGGTACTCCTGACGAATGAACTCAATCAGACGGTTGTAGATATAGGCTCCATGAGGCAAGAAGAAGCAGCTACCAGGACTCAATTCATGGAAGAAGAAGAGATCCTGTTGTTCACCCAAACGACGATGATCATTCTTCTTAGCCTCTTCTTGCTGCTGCTTCCATTCCTTCAGCTGCTTGGAGTCAGGGAATGAGATACCGTAGACACGTTGGAGAGTATCATTCTCAGCGTTGCCCAACCAATAGCAAGCACTATTCTTCACCACAGCGAATCCTTTGATGAAGCTAGTGCTAGGGAGATGAGGACCCATGCAGAGATCAATCAGAGTTCCACAACGATAGACGCTAGTTGTAGCACCATCAGCAACCTTGCTGGAGATAATCTGTTGCTTGAACGGATTGTGACTAAACAGCTGAAGAGCTTGTTCCTTCGTTAACTCACAGCGTTGGAATACTTGCTTCGACTTGATCAAACGATTGGCTTCCTCATCAATCTTACCACAGTCTCCTTCTGTAACACTCCTATCCATCATCCTTACCACTCTCTCCTACATTTTACCAAAATAGGCATCATAATAGAAGCCATCCTTCAGAGCAGGTCCAATACACAGATCCACACCATACAGATTCTCCATTGCCTCTCCCAGAATATGAGCACTGCTGTGCCAGAATGTCTACTGTCTAAGCCAGAAACCATAACATACGGCCTTTCCTCCCTTATCCTCGAACTTCAGAATCCATAGCTTGCAGCTTCCTTCAAGCACACGATGCATATCCCATAAAAGACCTTCTTCTTCTCCCTCATCTTCACTATCTGATTCCTCAGTCTTGCAGGCATCACAACCAATAGTAGCATCTTCATAAGCAACCTATAATCAGTAGTCACTTCCAAATACAAACTCTGGCAACAAGAGCATGCTGGGCGAGTCCCTTCGAGATACCTTCAGCAATCATATAAGGAGTGGTTTCCCAAGCAGTTCCCTCTTTCACAGTTCCATCAGGAAGAGTAATGGTGATAGCAGAACGAGGCTTCGCTAAACATCGTAAATCGTTCACAAAGAATAAGACCAATCAAACATACCTGCAATAGTCTTCTGATACTCCTCATAGAACTTGTTGAAAAGCTCGTCACGCTCTTTCAAAAGGAGCATCCTTCATGATAGTAACCTCTCCTCCAATGCAGCCCGTAGTAGCAATATTCTGTTTAGTTCCTTCAATAAGACGATTCGTTTCGTGACTATTCAAAGGGTAAGAAATAGATAATAACAACGAGATTCTTACTTTTCCACAGACATTCTTAATCTTAGTCTCACAGACTTGAGCAAGTGATAAAGAAGCAAGGCCGAAGTCATCCTATTCCCGCGATTATCGTATTGGAACAAACAGATCAACTCCTTTCGGATTCAGGATCATACTTTCTTAAATCAATTGTAAGGATTGCAGAAGATGCTTCCTGCCAATTATGGTATACTCCAACCAGACTATCACTCTTCTCGAATAGTAAGTCCTTGTGAGAGATAATAATGCATTGTGTGATTCGTGAGTTCGACATCAAATACTTCGCCACACGTTCAACATTTGCATTATCAAGAGCATCATCTATCTCATCCATAATGAAGAAAGGAGCACGACGGAAGCTATGCAAGGCAAACAGTAGAGCTAATGTAGCTATGGTTTTCTCGCCACCAGATAACTGACCAATATCTCGATATTGTTTCCCTACTGGACTTACTGTATATTTCACCCCACCCAAATAAGGTTCCTAGAAGTCAATTCATCTTATCATCAATACATCTGGATTGGTAAGAGCTAACCTCCTGTCGTGAACTGAGGTGAACGTGTGAGGTCCTTATAAGTAGCGTCAATAACTCGTTCCACTTGTTCATATGCACTCATGAACAAATCCTTGCGACGTTTACAACAATCCTTGAACTCCTCATTAGCAGCAGTGTAGTCAGTGACCATCTCCTTTCGATCAGCAATGATCCCACTAACACGATCGGAAATATCTTTGAACTTCTTCTCTGCTAACATATCTGGTGTCATTTTATCCACTTCAGAAGCTAATCGAGCGATTCTATCTCGATACTGTTCATCTCGAATTCCATATTCACCTTCACTTACTGCCTACAAATCAATTCATCCTTCATTCATTACGACAGCATGATCTCCCAGAGAAGAGAAGTCGATTCGATCAACTTGCTCCTGATCTGTTTGAACTATCATTGCTTGACTTTGACTGAACTGAGGTGTTTGTGTCTGGCTCTGACTGAGTTGTGAAGCCATCACCTGACTGGACATAGGAGTTTCATTTTCCACCTCCATCTGAGATCCTTCTGAGACTTGTGACTCACGAGATGACAGAAGAGGAATCTGTACTTGTTCGATCATTGCTGATTTAAGAACAGCATTCCTTTTTGATCGTAATGTCTCCATAGCACATCGTTCTGATGAAATTTGATCTTCTGTTTTCTTCAGATTCCCGCGGTTTTCTCGAATCCGATTATCAATCTCTTGAATCACAATCTCCACGTCTCGCACACTCTTCATAACCAGACCAATCTCTCGCTTTCCATTTTCTTCTTCTTCCTCCATAACACTCATTTCACCACTCACATCATTCACACGTCGTCTCACCTCTGTTAGCTTCTTCTCGATCTTCATTCTCTGTTCCTCGTATTCACGAATCGATTGAGCTATTGTCACCAGTCGTTGATCACCATAATCTCGCTTGCCTTCAATCAACGTGATATGTGTACGACACTCTGTCTGCATTCGTTCATTCTCTCGAAGTTTCGACAAGTACTCACTCTCCAATTCCTGAATCGATCCAATTCCAATAGTTTGTAGGAATGTTCCATAAACACGTTTCTCAATGACAGTACATTTCTGAAGCAGAATACTAAGAGCTTGAACAAATGTCTCTTCCTCCTTTTGCAAACTAGTAAGCTCCTTCTTCTCTTCTGCTAATGAGCTCTCTAGGCCATTCATTCGTGTTCCATATGCTTGGATCTTCTTCTCAATCACAGTTATCTCTTCATTGAATACTCTAATGTTCATTCACATTCCATTTCCTCACCGAAGTTTTCCTCGTTGGGCTAGAACCTCTGAATCCACAGATCGCACTCGTTCTGAGTTTGCTGCATTCCTTTGAAGTTTCTTTTCCAATTCCTGACACTCTGCTTCAAGAGCAGCCAACTCTTCTTGCTTCCTTTGAATCACCTTGTCCTGAAATTTGCCTGTTTTTGTCACTTTCCCAATTCCACCTGTCATTGCTCCATTCTTTGCTATCTGTTCTCCATCCAGAGTCACAACCTTCTCATGAATCCCTTCCTCATATGCCAGCTGACGTGCAATTGTCAGATTCTCAGCCACAACAGTGTTTCCAACAGCATATCGAATCGCAATCTCAATAGCAGGATCGAATTCCAATAATTCATAACACAGTTTGCAGTTATGACGTCGTAACTCCATTCGAAGTTCTTTTGGCTTCAGAGAGTCTAATGGATAGAAGTCCA
>OCQB01002709.1_pt1 | contig 11413 bp, 9 predicted proteins | sample 1538631 | NCBI WGS metagenome assembly OCQB01 (sample SAMN04571713, study PRJEB22368) | human gut metagenome | biome: human gut; material: stool | host: Homo sapiens | place: Luxembourg | collected 2012-10-19 | reverse complement strand
CCCCCCCCCCCCGAATATTTCACATAACTAACAATTCGTTTGAAAAGCAACGAGATATCTCTATGATAAATATAGGAGTGTAATAACAAAATTCCTACCTCCATTGGAATCCATGCGCTACTCGGAAGTGAAAGAATAAAACCTTGCAAAAGCAGAATCAATGTTGAGACGATCAACTTAAATAAAGGTATCTTCATTCCAGTTCCGACTTTCACATCATTGTACGTCATAATAAAAGTAATTAAGTATCCAAAAAAAGTCGCAAAGGCCGCTCCCTGTAATCCGCACATTGGTATTAAAATTAAATTAAGACCAAGATTTACAACACACCCCGTAATAGTTACTTTCAAATTTCCAGCCGTTTTCTTCGTTACCATATAGTTTGTAGTCATAAACTTTGATAAGCATGAGTATACGGTTGCCAACAACAACATAGGAGTATATATCCACGCGGAATAATATTCATTGGATACCCAAACTCTATATAATGGTTTGAGTATTACAACTATTGCCGATGCTGTTAGAAACACGCATAGTTGTAAATATTTGTAAATATCCTCGCTAAATTCCTTCGTACTAGATTCCTTATTCTCATCAACAGCAGATATCTGCCACGCCTGATGAAAAATTGTTATAAACACATTCAGTATTGTAGGAATTTTCTGTGCAACAAGGTATATTCCATTCGCAGCAGCCCCTACGTATGCAAGAATCACATATTTATCAGCCGATGCCATAGCCCACCATGAAAGTCCGCTGGGAATCATGGGGATTGAGTACAAAAGCATTTGCTTCAAGAGATAAAAATCAGGTTTTCCGATATAATCGACCAATTTCCCTTTTATCACTAAAAGCACAAGCGCTACGACATAAGACAATGTCATCGAGAGAATATAACCCTTTACTCCAAGTTTAAGTACTAGAAGGAAAATTAAATTCAAAGAGACAAGCGCAGCTGTTTGAACAACTCCTCCTATGGCATAAAGTTTAGACCTTCCGCATCCTCTAACAAACTGGGCTGCCATATTGTAGATACCATCAGCAAAGGTAAGCCCAAAAAGTAACCATACATACGATTTAATGGCCTCGAATCTCGCCAACAATGGCATCAATACTAGTAGTAATATATTGCCAAAACATATCGTAGAAATACCATTTGTAAACATGGCCTTTAGTTCAGCTTTTTCATCCATAGAAAACCTGAAAACTGCTTCTGTAATTGATAACGTTACGATAGGAATCAGCATAAAAGCTGTAGTTGAAATCAAATCCGCTGTTCCGTATTCCTCAGTTGAAAGGACATGAGTATAATAGGGAACCAGCAGGAAAACCAATAATTTACTACTAACATTTCCCGCAAGGAAATATGCGATATTTTTAATTAATTTCTTGTATTTTTCCAACCTTTGCTCCACCCTCTTTCTCGAGTGACTATCAAGACATCAGGGATTTATATACCTCATAATAGTTTTTGCACATTGTTTCCTGTCCATATACCGCTTTCGCTTTACCTGACAATGGTTTCTTTTCACAGATACGATCCAGCATTTTTGCCAGCGCATTTTCAAGCTCGGCATCGTTCCCCTGTTCTACGAAACTGCTATACTCAGCCATTGCAATCGTTTCTGGTCCACCTGCTTTGAACCCAACAACTGGAGTACCGCAACACAGGCTTTCAGCACATACCATAGAGAAAGTTTCCCTGACGCTCGTCAGAAGACAAACATCAGCCATCGAATAGTACCGTGCAAGCATCCTTTGATCCGATATTTTCCCCATGAAGTGGCAGTTTTGAGGCACAGCATCCTTTGCTTCGCTGCCCAGGATAACGAACTCTACGTCAGGAAATCTTTGAGCCATCTCCAACACATGCTGTCCGCCTTTAATCACGCTGTAAAAATTCGGTGTGACGTGGACGACAACTTTTTTCCCTTCAAACCCCATGCTCTTTCTCAGATCAGACGCGTCTGCATAATGAAAAATATCTATATCCAGCCCATTCAAAACCGTGATCACCTGGTGTCCCTTATAAAACGGCGATTGAACAGCTCTATCGCGAACCCAGTCAGACACACAGCAAACCGTCAGCTTTTCAAATCCATCATAGGCTTTCTGAAATAGTTGCCACTCTTTTTCCGTTCGGTCAAAGAAATAGGAGATTGGATGCTCCTTGCTAATCTTGTCGCAATCATGGCATCCTGTAAGCCATTTGTCGCAGTCGACCGCATGCGTGCAACCTCCTGTGTACATGAACTCTGCATGGTTTGTTATCACAGTCGAGATGTGGTGTTCTTTAAGGTATTCAAGGATATGATATATGTTCACCATATAACCGTTTGCACATTGCACGTGAACAATATCTGGTTTGATTCTCTCAAGTGAGCTCAGTGCAGTTGCCGTACCCCAAATGCAACCGCCATAGGGGTATCCTGTAATGCGAGATCTGAATGACTGGGCTTTACGTACCGCCCATGGAGTCGTCCTGATAAGATGATCATCATCCTGTTTCTCACCTATACCATAAATGACATAGGCATCATCTCCTTGGGCCTTTGAATAATCATATAAAGCTGCCACGATTTTTCCGGTGCTCCCGGTTCCGAAAAGGCAGTTAATCTGCACGACTTTCATTTCTGACCTCCAGAATAATACTCAAGCAACCATACATCTCAAATCCTAGAAGAAGAACCTATACTCCATAATATGAAGTGCATCTCCCTTCATAAAAAAGAAGTACACAATGAAGTACACTGTCATAACTGCCGAAGCAATTCTTGTGAGCTGCCAGAACTGAGGTTTGCTTTTATAATTTGCTCTCGTTAAAGCAATGGGAATGAATAGGATAAAATAATAGTTCATTCTCGATACAATAAAATGTAGCGGAGCGAAAAACTGTATTAGTGTTGCAAGTAACAAAAGGTTTCTAAAGCCAATATCATCAGCATCCGCTTGCTCTTCGTCAAGTACAACAAAGCAGTACACCGCAATCAGTACGAACAAAACAAGCAGTCCATACTGATTCGTTGTGCCAAGTCCCCAAACACCATATTTCGTGTAGTATTTCTCTCCAGCAAATAACAAGAGGAAGTTGAAAATCTGGCTATTGAATCTATATATAATTGCCATTATCGGCAACACAAACCACAGCCATTTTCTTGTTATTTTTGCATGGTAGATTGGGTATATCAGTAGCATAATTGCCGCTGACAAGTGAAAATTCATGGCAAATAGAACTACTAAGATAAATTTAAAAATCTTCTTGTCTTTTGCAAAATAGAATGCCGGAACAGTTAGCCCTACAGCCACAGCCTGACGTAGCCCGGAGAAGAATATCTCAAAAACCAAGGAAATCAGGAAGAATGAGCAGCACAAAATGGCACCCTTGACTTCCCTTTTATAGAGGTACATGACTGGCCCGACCGAAGCTATTGCAATGATTGAAAGATAAATCTGAGGGCTGCTGAATAACGTTCCAATTACCTTCGTCAATGCTGAGAATACAAGCTCGTCGCCTTTGTACTCGACAATTTGCTGCCATGACAATGATTTAAATTGATAAAAGTAGTTGTTGATATATCCTCTTACGTCAACTCCAACAGTACTATCCCTCAGGCATAGTAAAGCAATATAAATGACGAAGAAGGTGCCAATCGTCCTGCTTTCGACTCTGCTTCTGGCACCATCATAGTCGAAATCTTCTCCGCCATACGCCAAGCTGCGCCGTCTTTTATCTATATATTCATATCTAAAGAAAATGTGGGCGATGATTGTAATAGCAATTAAAAACACGTAAGCTGTCATTTACTGCTCCTCCCCCCCTGCTCTTCTTTATCGTTCATCTCGTCGTTACTTTCTCCACAATATTCTCAAACACTGAGCAGCTACTCTCAAGCGTATGGTTTTTCTGAAAAACCGATGCAGCCTGATCATAATTCTTTTTCTGAAGATCTATCTCTGTAATCAGCTTTCGCAGGCATTCTTCCAGCTCATCCTTATCTGTACACGAGGCTGTTGCCTGCGTGCTGATTAAATAACCGATAACTCCAGCATCCTCAGGCCCGTATGCCAACACAGCGGCACCACTTGCCAATGAATCTGCGGCTTTCGTCGACAGCGAGTACCGTGTAAAGTCAATATCTTCTGGTTGAAAGCCTTCTACAACCACGACGATATCGCTTTCCGCCGTTCTCTTTTGCACCTGACTGTAAGGTACCCGTCCTCCGTATATAACATTTGGATGGTCTTTAAGAGCCTGATAATAAGTTGGATCGGATTCTCCGGAATAAACCTCAAGCCTATAGTCAGGATTTATATGTCCCAAAGCAGTGGCTACATCCAGCAAAGAATTGTTTCTCCCGAGTCTGATATTGCCAAAATAGGCAATCACAGGGTTCTCTTGGTTAATAGGGCTGAATGGTTTTCTGGGAATCGTTGAGCTCAGATAAACCGTCTCTCCATCTAAGCCGAATTCACTGTTATACTTATCTCTTATCTTGTCGCTGCAATAAACGGCGCTGCTATTCTTCCTGGTAAGGATCCTTCTCGTCAGTTTTTTAAAAATACTCCTATACAGATGGTAGGCCGGAGATAAGGATTTCTGATCATTGAAATAGAAATCATCTCCGATTGCGGTAATGATTGGTATTCTATACCTTTCTGCAACATACAGAGCTATCTGCTGAGTGAAAATGTGATTGCTGAAATTATAAAAAATGCATTCCGGCTGAAACTTGTCCATCCATTCATTTAACTGATCTGTGCACCAATACTTCTTCCTCCATAGCATCCGACGAAGTATCTCGATTGTCGGTGTATGCTTGGTCCCTAGCTTCTGCATTGCATTATCATCTATGATCTGATTGGCACCAGAATCACCCAACTCGTCGTACAGATAAAGAGTCCCTGTTTCTTTGGTCTTATGGAGCCAACGTTTCAGAAGCTTTGAGTCTGAAATCTGAAACAATTCGCCACAATGACCTTTGGTAGGCACGATATTCCTGGTGAAAATCTGAGCAACCCCATCCTTTTCCCAGAAATGAAACTCAGCATCCATTGCTCGGCTACTGTAGTTTTCACTATATGGAGTTGTTGCTATTATCAGAATTCGTGGATGCATTGTCTTCCCTCTATTGTGTTACTTGTTTCCAAAGAACTTATCTTCCAACATTAAACACCAGCAGTGGTAAATCGGAAGGTGCAGTTCCTGAATCATATAGGTTTCATCTGACGGTGCCTTTACGCATACATCAGCCACAGTCGCAAGCTCTCCGCCTTTAGCACCTGTTAATCCGATCACCTTGATCCCGAGAGCTCGAGCGACAACTGTTGCGCTCATGACATTTTTACTATTGCCAGAGGTCGATATACCCAGGAATACATCACCGGGACGACCGAAACCAAATAATTGCTGGGCGAAAATACCTAAACCATCCACGTCATTGATGTATGCTGTACTCAACGCCTCATGAGCCACCAGTGGGATTGCCATCAGTCCGCATTCCAGATTCTTAGCAAGGTTCTCGCCGCGCACAGGATCGATCGCTTTCAGCTTTTCAGCAAACTCTGGTGTAACCGGACGCGGAGTTTTAAACCGCTTCATGAGCTCACCTGCGATATGCTCGCTATCCGCAGCAGATCCACCATTACCTGCAATCAGCAGTTTCCCGTCATGCTCATAGCATTCTTCCATCACCAGATATGCATTGATGATGTCCTCTCTCACTTCTCCGAGAGCAGGGTAACGAGAGATCAGTAAATCAATATGCTTTTCCAGTCTCGGTTCAAGTGTCCTCATCGTCAGGTTTCCTTCCGTTTTCGACCGCTCGATATCGGCCCTTATCTGTTAAGTATTTGCTCCACCGCCTGAAATAGCGAGCCTGCTGTCATATCTTGGCCGTAGCCTTCTGCGCCGATCAGTGCTGTTCTGCATCCAGCGGCTTTACCAGCCCTTACATCGTTCTCACCATCGCCGATCATCCAGGACTGACTAAGATCAATGTTGAAATCCTCAGCCGCCTTTATTAGCATTCCAGGCTTAGGCTTCCGACAATCACAATCGATTTTCAGCTCCGGCACTTCACCCTCATACCCTTTATGCGGGTGATGTGGGCAATAGTAGATGGCATCAAGATATGCTCCTTCAGCGCCAAGTAAAGTCTCCATCTTGTTGTGGATAAGCTGGAGCTGTTTTACAGTCACCTCACCACGAGCAATCACTGGCTGATTAGTGACAACGATGGCAAGGTAACCACTTTCGTTAATCACTCTGATCGCCTCAGCCACGCCAGGTATTAGCTCAAATTTGTCAATATCCCGTAAAAAGCCGACATACTTATTGATCGTCCCATCGCGGTCGAGGAACACCGCTTTCTGCTTCTGCTTCAGATTCTTTGCCTTTACTCTTCCGGCGGCAAAGTCCCGGCAAACAGCTTCGTATCGATTCGGAGTCCCCATGTCCTTGACATATTCAGGGCTGACATAGCAGAACATCATTCCAGTTCCGCAGAGCGGCTTAAGAATCTGCCTGTCAAGGTCAACCTTAATTATTCTTCCATCTGGCTCCGCCGTCCCAACTTGTTCTGCATTGATCCCGGTCATGTCCAGCACTGAAGGATTTATCACATGCAGTCCAGCGTTCACGCGATTCCGATACCACTGCGGGCGGACGTCTTCCTTCGTAAGCCACTGCTCAACCGCTCCGTTCTCATCGGCGATCAGCACACCAGAATCGTAGGGATGGCTGTTAGGATGCGTGAAAAGCGTTACCAGTCCGCCGTGTGACCGGTGATACTCTACAAACCGGTTGAAGTCTACATCAAAGATGGCGTCGGCGTTCAAAAGGAGGAAGTCATCATCCAGTTCATTTCTCAGTTTGAACAGTGCTCCGGCATTCCCCAGTGGAGTTTCCTCGTTGAAATACTGGATGTTTACACCAAATCTGCTGCCATTGCCGAAGTAGTCCATGATAACAGAACCGAGATGCGAAACAGTGATGATTAGATCAGTGAACCCCTGATCTCTCAAGCACTCGATCTCATGCTCAAGAACCGGCTTGCCTTCTATTCTGATCATTGGCTTTGGAATATCGGATGCCACAGAACTGATCCGTGTTCCTTTCCCTCCAGCCATGATTACTGTCTTCATGCGTTTTCTTCTTCCTTTGGTATGTAGCTCTCCGGCGTGTAATGGATCACTCTGGTACCGCCGTCCTCAAACCGGAAAGGTACATACAGCAAATCCTTCATGGCTTCCTTCACCGCCGCCTGTTTCTCTGGTTGTACATAGAAAACGAGGAATCCACCTCCGCCAGCCCCGAGGAGCTTGCCACCAAGAGCACCCGCCGCAATACCTTTCTCGTAGAGAGCATCAATGCTGTTTGTGGTAATCACTCTGCCGGTCTGTCGCTTGAGCCTCCACGTATGGTCAAGGAGCCGTCCGAACTCATCCAGATCACTATGCTTATCGGTAAGCACTCTTTCCGCATCATCCACCAATGCGTACATCTGCTGAAGTTGCTTGATCTTCTCATCGTATCCAGCCTGATTTGCCTTTTGGAGATCGGAACTGAAGCGGGTGAAACCTGTGAAGAACATCAGAAGGTTATCGTTCAACTGCTTCTTTCGTTCCGGATGAATGATGATCGGCTTGACGTCATACGTTCCATCTTTGTTGAACTCAATCCTATTCATTCCACCGAAAGCAGCCGCAATCTGATCCTGCCAGCCGCCGGCTTCTTGGCACAGCACACGCTCAAGGTATATAGCTTCATCCGCCAGTCTCTTCTTGTCGGCATACTTACCCTTCAACGCATAGAAAGCATTCAGCATACCGACAGCAAAAGACGAGCTTGTGCCAAGGCCAGACCGAGCAGGTAAATCCGCTTCATAGGTGAGGCGAATCTCATGCATATCCAGCATCTTCATGGCGTTACGAACTGCTGGGTGATTGATCTGCTCTACATCTGTAACCCTTTCGATCTTTGAATATGACAGTTCAGTGCTGTAATCAAAGAACCGGGGGAGATGACGCACATTTACATAGCAGTATTTATCAAATGTTGTGGAGAGTACCGCGCCTCCATACTCACGGAAGAAGCTCTCCATGTCGGTGCCGCCGCCGAAGAATGACATACGGAACGGGGTCTTGGTGATAATCATCGTCGATTTCCTCCGTCACTTCACTTCGTATACTTCCTTTGCCTTATCTAAGAAAGCTGAATACACATAATTGTCCAGAAAGCACGTTCTTGCATTTCTCACAAACTCTGGCAAATGCGTCTTAATATTCTGATAGGCAGCAAGGATCTCATCATTTTTGTGAGGAATAGAAACATAGCACCCTTCGACCTTATCCTTAATCACTTCCTCAGCGACACCGCGATCCCCAACGATAACGGGCGCTCCCTGCATAAGTGCATTGGGAAGGACACCGCTTTGAGTGCTACTGATATATGCGTTCCACACACAGATTGCTTCCCGGTAATGGCGATTGATTTCTTCTGTGGTCATTGGTTTCCCATCCTGAACCACTAAAAGCCCCTCACGAATAGCTTCCTGTATAATCTCTCCTTTGATGAATCCTGAAACATCTGTCCGCGTGGCTATTTTGAATTGGATGCCTAAACTGTTTTCTACTGAGAATTCAATGAATCTCATAAATGCAAGGCACCCTCTATTCTCCGTAAATCCACCGATATAGGAAAAGTATTTCCTTTCGATTACCTGGGAGGCATCATATTCATCGCAGAATAGGAGCGGGAAAACCGTATAGTTTTTATTGCATCCCTTCATATAGGTTTCGTACTTTGTTTTCCCGTTTTGAGATGCAAGAATGACTTTATGAGCGTTTCTACAAGTCAGGTAATTAACAACATTGGCTGCAATCCTCCGGGGCACCCTGTCTCGGAGTGTCAGCAGTTCCTTAAAGCTGTCCCACGGTTCATGAAGCACGTAATAGAAAGGTATCTGCTTCTTCTTACACACCTTCGCAAGCTTTATATTTTCGTTGGCGATGTTGTACGAAAAAACAGAGTCTGGACCCCATTCAAGCACAGTCTCGTATGTTTCAATGAATGTTATGCGTTCATCTGACCCAATAAAGTCTTTATACGGTTTATCCAGAAACAGCTTTACTTCACAATTCAATTTTCTGAACAGTTCTCTATATGCACGTAAATGTGCGATGTGCCCAGCAGCAAATCTTAGAGACACAACAGCTATCTTCATTCCGGTTTCCTTCAATCCAAGCCAGCCAGCTTTATTTTTCTACACAGTAATACTTGCCTTTGTACTCTGTGTAAGGTGTTTGCAAATCAATCTTTACTGTATTATGCAGCGTTGTTCTTTTGTCTTCTGGTGGGAGCTGCATATAGTCTCCGTACACCGTTTTCAAATACTTATCGTAATCTGTAGGCACACAAATTGTAGTATCCTCAAAAGGTACCCGTACTGGCTTAAACCAGCCTGTTTGCATAGGTTCGAAGAGCAGTTTGAAGTAATTATTGAAGTCTAAGCATTGCTCTGCTGTCCGGCTATCATACTTTGTCAGCTTTTTTTCCGCTCTTGTCCACAGCTTGTAACGACGCTCGGGATTCTTGACAGCATTCAACAAAAAGCGTGTGCCGACTTCCATCATCTTGTTCCCGTGGAATTCAGGCTGAACTTGAATGTTGTATACGGAATAAATAATGGCATGATATGCTTGGAACAGTTGCCCCAGTTTTCCAGGTGCAGCTCCGTCCATGGGCATAATATCGATATAGACTCCATGCTCAATATCATCATTCGCGCAACGACGATTAATGAAAGTAGTTGTTATATCAACAACCTGCATGACCCTATGATGATAATTCTTGTCATGGCCGGTCCGACAAAGCTTATACTTTGGATCTTCATTTATATCATTCCAGATGGCCCACAACTTCTCATAATCATGTCTGGGCATATAAACATCGAGGTCGTCATCCCAAGGGATGAAACCCTTATGCCTTATCGCGCCCAGACACGTACCAAAAGCCGCCCAATAAGTAAGATTATTCTTTTCGCATAGAACATCGAGATACTTCAGAATATCAAGCATCTTGTCCTGCAAATCAGCAATCCCATAGGTGTTATCACGCACAGCCATTGAAATAATCCTTTCAGCTTTTGGAGATCCATACCTCCGATTTGTGCAGGGAAGAACTCCCCAAATCATAGTGAAACGCTCTGAAGCCCTATTTTTCAGCTTCGGAGCAGTTATTCTCTACTCTCTGGTATGTTTTTATAGCCGTTCATATCGAACCAGATCCCATCTATGTCATCACTCGGCATTCATGCCTGTGTTCTTCGTCGACATAGCTTCGCCCTCCGGCCTTGACACCTTCATCACCGGAATGTCGTAACTATCTATCCCTCAATCCTCCCGACCGGGCACTCCGCTCCGTGCCAGGAGTCCTGAATTCCTGAATCATCACTACCCAGTCCTATATGGCTTCTGCCTGAAACCATCAAAGGATTTCCTGTCCCCATTTTTGGCCTTTTCCCAGTTTTCTCCAGTATCCTTGTCGGGTATAGTTTGCTATGGAGACTATCATCGGCAGAGACTGTTTTATACTCACTTCGCAACAATGAGTTATTTACATTCTTCCGGAATCCATCACCAGTCGCGCAGATGCCGAATGAGTTTTACTCATTCCATAACGCACCCGAAAATGGGAGGGGTTTGTTCAAATTGTCCTATTTTGCCACCGTTTCCGCATCATTTTCTGTGCTATATGCCTCATTTTCGCACCTCATCGCCGTCGTCTGTCCCTCTCCAACGCCCTCCGTGCTTTCAGGCATAAACAAAATTTTGACCGTTGCCAAGCAAATACGCAGATCTTCAAGGATGCTGGGATGGGCAATGTACATGAGATCCATCTGCAGCTTATCATACGGCGTGGTATTGTATTTTCCGTAAACCTGAGCATATCCGGTCAGCCCCGCTTTCGCCTGCAGGCGTAGCCGAAATTCCGGCATCGCTTCTTCATACAGCGCCGCGATCTCCGGACGTTCGGGTCTCGGCCCTACGATGGAAAGGTTGCCGGAAATAGTATCCAAAAGCTGCGGCAATTCATCAATTCTAAGCCGTCGGATAACTTTCCCCACCGGTGTGACTCGATCATCGTGATCGCCAGTCGACAGCCTTGCGACGCCGTCCCTTTCCGCATCCACACGCATACTGCGGAATTTATGTATATAAAAAGTCTTTCCATCTTTCGTCAGCCGCTGCTGCTTATAGAAAACAGGTCCGCCATCCGTCGCCTTAACTGCGGCGGCTGTAATAAAGAAAACCGGCGAAAGTACGATCAGCGCAATTCCGGAAACAACAATATCAAACGCTCTTTTTACAAACAGATAAAAGGGAGACGGACTATATCTGCTGACCCGCAGCA
>OCQB01002704.1_pt1 | contig 11422 bp, 17 predicted proteins | sample 1538631 | NCBI WGS metagenome assembly OCQB01 (sample SAMN04571713, study PRJEB22368) | human gut metagenome | biome: human gut; material: stool | host: Homo sapiens | place: Luxembourg | collected 2012-10-19 | reverse complement strand
TTCAGTGTATTCAACCAGTAATCATTTCATTTGGTATAAAATTAGTCATTCCCATATCGAATTCGACCTGTTTCTTCTCTGTCACGAGCATCCCGTGCTATTCTGAACACCTTGCTTCTGGACTCCTTATTTGAGAATGAGAGTCTCTTTTGTAAGTTTTTCAAACAATTTGGAGATCCCACTTCTTCAGAAGGTTCATTCATTCCATTTCTCATTCAATGGATCATTCAACTTCCTATTCAGAGTATTCTTTTGGAACTAGTCTTCCCTAGATGTGGAAGACAACTTTTTCAAGGAATTTCTGTCTTCAATGACACGTCTTGTCTCCACTCTTACTGAAGGGTCCTTGAAGGAATCTGAAAGGGGTAAGAATAGAGACAGAGATGAATTTAAGAATTAATCATCACTACTGTGAAAGGTTTGGCATCTCCAGGTCATGCCTTATTGCTTTGTCAACTTCTCCAAGCAGACATCAATGAGAATGAAACTGCCTTATCTCTGATTCGTCAAGTACGTGCTGTAACAGTACTCTCTATGGCTGTCAAGTAAGAATGAATATGAGACTGAACAGTAGTTCACGTATCACAATCCATAATGTGACAGAAAACACAGTTCAGTATTATCTTGCTTATCTCAATATTCCCGTGGAATACATTCGTTTCGATAATGAACATTTGTTCGTGTATTATTTTAACTTTGATATCTAGTTCCATTGATTTAGATAACTGGAGAAATTTGCAGGAAATTTCTCTGCATCCTCACTCCAATTATATCTCGTTACTCAGTATCTATCTCCCTGTGTCTTTATTTTACACCATTTTCGTCCAAATTATTGTCAACAAGCTCAATCGATTGGATGGTTCTGATTTCAATTATATTTTGCGAGTGCTAGGGTTACTTCCTTCTTCGCGGCGCTATGCCTTTGCTCGTTTCTGTTGGCGAATGTCTTCTTGTGATTGATATTTGAGTGATAGAGTGGCATCATATGCTTCTGAGGCAATTGCTTCGGAGACTCGTCAAGTAGCTGAGATACCTTCATTCATTCAGTTTGTGACCAATACACAGAAGTAAGTGTGATCACGTTCTCTCATATAGACTCCTTGAACTGATTCTTCAAGGTACGGATTCACTTCCCATTCCTGCTGAGGATGTATCGACCTCCGTTCAGTTGGAGGATTATCCTTTTCCTATTACTCAAGGCTGTTATGTGTCCATTGCTCAGGAGTATGGAACCCCACTGACAGAGTCCCAAGTCCAATCAGTCGAGGAAGCCGAACACATTGTAATAATTGCAGGCATTTCTGCCCAACTTCATATATCAAAAACTGTTCTAATTCCGCCACTTATCTATCTGTATCCTGATTGGGTAATTATTCTCTTTTCTCTTTATGGATAGAAATCTTATGTTATTCCTTCAATTCCTGATTATGTAACAACTCCAATTGATGAGCAGACTCGTCACCAGCGTACCAAGTTTGTGAAGCTTTGTTTGAATATGAATTTGGAAGCCGGGCAACAGGCATATCAGGCCTTTGGAATGTCTGCAGCCTTCTTCAGTGTGTTGCGAGGATGTCAACATTTCCTAGCTGGAAAGGATGATAAAGGAGATCGATTCTGTCGTAGTTCTGTTCAGGAACTCAATGAAGAGGAGAAGAAGGATTGTATCTATGAACTAACTTCTACGGTACAAGCTTTTGTTCAGGAGTCTATTCAATGGACTAATCAGAATAAACGAATTCGTCTCTTTGATTATCTTCCAGATCATTTGGTGAGTTGGCTTGATTCACACCCTTCTTCTGGAAGAGTCAGTTCTCCATCTATAACCACTTCAATATCGTATGCTTGGTATGATTGAGTGAGATGATAGAATGTTGAAGAGGATCAAAAAGTACATCCCAAATGATCTAGATGACTACAAAGTGATTACTGAATTGGTTGAAGCCTTGACAGAGTGTCTTAAGAAGATACAATATTCTTGTCATGTTTGGAACAAAAACAATAAACTGATCATAGTACAACTAATCCGAAATGCCTGGCCAGTCAGGCAAATAGCGATGATCTGGGTTAATCTGATTAATGTCAAAAAGTTCGATAAATTGCTGATCCATAAACCGAGGTTTTGGCTCTGCGTAAAGCCGATACTCCCAGAGAATCGACGATAAGGACCATCCCTGAATCTAGTTCATTACACTCACCCGAACGTCCCTACTCGACGAATACAACCAACAACAGAGCCAGTTCGATGCTAAAAATAACTATTCAGGAGAATACATACCTTTCCACTGTTGCAGTGAACAAGCATAGGAAGATTCCGGGTATCTGAAAATCAAAGAAAGAGGGTATCTGTACCCAAAATGAGATGCATCATCTCTACGACCATATCTGTAGGAATCTCTGTAAAAGGTTCCTATTCAATTATCTCGAAATAGATCGGACTTACCTTGTTACCAACTAGCGGATATCAAATCGATTCATGAATTTGAGACTATCTTCCGGATATTCTTCAGGAACCAATACACTAAACAATAAGGAACAATTGAAAGAGGAGACAGAATTGATTTGATCCCTAAGTGATGTATGAAGGGAAAGTTCCGTTTTACAGGGAAAGCACCTTTAAAATAAACTCGAATACACTCAGGTACTTCGATACAATCCCTTTTCAATGACGGCAAAGTTGGTCGGAGGTATGAACTCGTCATTCATGGGGAGATAATCGTTATCCCCCGAACTTCGATCCATAGAATCAGTGATGCTTCCTATTGAGGAATCAACGTGATTCTGATTGATCTCCAAAATTTCGTCCCTTTTTTGGTTTCCTTATAGAAAACAGATTACTTATGATAATCAATATAAATCATTATTTCGGGGGTGATACCATAGTGGCGGATAGTATGTTGTTCTTCGATGCGTTTCATTCTCGACACAAGAGTAAACGATTTGGGATCAATATTCAATCTCTTACCAATTGCCTTTTTCCATTCTTCAATAGAGCAAGAAGGTGAAAGCTGTGTCATAATCACATCTACATCAAATGACTCCATTCTTATTCTACTTCCTTCAGACAGCAGCACATCTCGTTCCTTCGTTACTGTTAACATGCCATGTAATCCAAATGCAACAATATATTGACGTGGTTCTGATCTTAAACGCCCTTCATATCTCTGTCTCTACTTATGACTGACTTTATAGAATCTCACTTCACGAGTCTGACATGCTAAGCACAAGACAGGGAAAAATCGCAGTTCAGGGTATTTCACATTCGTCGATACGAAATAGAACCCAGTAAGACGGTCTACCACTGGATGATGCTGGAGTAACAATTCCATCTCTCTTTCACTCACCAATTCTATACACTTCTTCTCACTCATTGCCTATCGTTCATTCTCTCCCAAATATCTACAGCACACGGTACAGGGGACTTACCCAAGATGAAGTGATCCATGTACCCTGGAATCAGAAGTCCACCATGAGGACAGAGTGACAAGAAGCGCATTGGTCCTATATCTTCATATGGTAACTTTCTGTGAAGCCAGGATCTCCAGCGTTGCATCCACTCACCATCCACCAAGAAGTAACATCCATCATCAAGGAAAGGGTTATCGGAGAAGTAACTACTGGAGACTCTGATCATTAACAGACCTCAGACACATACAGAGTACGTCGTTCACGTAGACTAAATAAGATTATATGTTCAAATTCATCACGATAACGTAACTCACTAGAGTATTTAGGTATGAAGTAATTGGATGTTTTGAATGTGTTGTTGATTATTTCTCCATACAATTTCATTCCATGTGCAAATCCTGTGCCTACCGGCTGCCCTCTCGAACTGGATTTCGGTTTTGGGGGTGGAGGGGGAGGAGGACGAGGAGGAGGAGCTGTTAGCAGAGGTGCAACTGGAAGTACTCCTGATGCTATATTAGGTATGGGTCGAGAGGGAGCTGGCTTGGGCACTTCTGGAACTACTGGTTGGACCAAAGGCTTTCTTATCGTAGAGCGAATGCAAGGAGGAGGTGGAGGAATCTTCTCTTCCTTCAATTTATCATTCACAATAGGACTCAAAGGAAGAACAGGTGTTGAGGGCTTGATAGAAGTTTTTGCTCGCTTACGCTTACATATATCACAACTCATGATCGTTCTAATTCGAAGGCATGACTAAATACTTACAAGGGTACTTTCACAGCATTAGGAAATGATACACTAATCATATTCCATGTCTTAGAAGGTACTACCAACGTATCCATTCGACGGAGATACTGTTTTAGCAAACCATGTTCCTACTCTTCATGATTTACTCTCACTCCTACACATAACAATGTCTTGGTTGGTTCTAATTCAATTTGATTTGCCACCCACTGATGGCAAGTACATCGATCAGGATGTGCTAGCAAACGTCTTCTTCCTCGTACAGCCACTTTCAACGAAGTTACAAAGGCACTACTAACAATAGCACATCCAGGCTCCATGCGCTCAAGTGCTTGATCAGACTCTAATTGACGTCTCGAATATTTATCTTCAACTGCTGCTATGGCTTTGTAAAGTTGCGAAAGAGACTGGTGTTGAGCCACACAAGTACGTAAGAATGAGTTATATCTCTCAGCACACAAATCACAGTATCCAGTAGCATATTTGAAAGAATGAAACGGCTGATTAGACAAATTCGTCATCTTCTCGAATAACGGAGCTGAAACTATCTTATAATGTGTTCTAAAGACTAATAATTAGAGTGAATATCAATCCACACATATTGGATCTAACTTTCCATGAGTACAAGAATTCACATTCGTTGAATCCTCCTCATCTCCATTCGTATCCACTCGTAATCTCTCTTTCAGATTCTTTTTCAATATTTGAATGATACTCGTAATCAGACTATCTGAATCAACACGAACTACTTCAGGCTGATCTATTTCAACATATTCCGCATCGGTTTGATTTAGTTGTCTCTGAGCTTCTTCTTCAGCCGCAGTCATTCGTCGAAGCTTCGGTTGGGTTCTTAAAGCAGGATTGGCATCAAATATCGCAACTACCTTCTGAATCAGTTCAGTACCTTGAATCCATCTCTGGTACTCTTTTATTGGGATATACACATCCGAGGTAAAGTCTCGTGTTTGAATTGGATGAGCCTTCAAAGCAGCCAATCGCTTTGAAAGATCTGATCGAAGCTGGAGAAGTGTATGATACTCTTCCTGAATTGATGCCTCCTTATTCTTGTTCTCACTAAATATTGAATCCAAATCACTTTGACGGAGACAATTAGTAGTAATCACATGTTCTTGTTCATCTTCTTCTTGTTCAAAGATATCTCGTCGCATATAACTATGAGTTATTCCCATATTCAGTATTTACAAACACATATAGGCTGATTGGACAGTCATGTTATTTGTTACCATTCTTCGACTTCGACTTGTTCCTCCCAATAATGGACCTCCCATTGTTACAGTAGTCTCTTCTGGTTTCAAAGGAGTTTCACTCTCAGAGACATCCTTGTTCAATCGTGATTGCTTTGCTGGTGCTGATAACCCATCTCCTTCTCGCTTCAGTGATGACAATGTTGATGACTGTGTTTCCACACCCTTCATATTATCTGACTTCGTAATATCATGAAAAGCAATAGGATCAACAGAAAACGACATATTCGGTTGTTTGAAAGGTCTCCATGGATGTGATTTGACTATGATTAAACTTGATTGGAATGAGTACCATCTACATAGGGACAAGCAATCTCCTCCACAACATTATCATTTAACAAATACCATCGATTATCTATCACTCAAATAATATATAGAACACAACGATATTGGACATGACAGGTATAATGACCACGTGTTGCCTGATCTCCATGATGATGAATTGCAGCTACCAATACATAGTCTGATACAGTAACAGAAGGATCCTAAAGATCATGATCAAGAAAAAAATAGACCAAATTACTGAAGTTCGCAAAATCGAAGGCAAGTGGAATTTGGACTCCATTTGTCAGTTTCATTTGATTTCCACTTCCACGATCATATTGAAGTCGCTGCAATCGAAGTACTAGAACGGAGGGAAGTCGTTTGATTTTTGTTAGAACTTCAGCGTCACACTTGCGATTACATCTAGAAATGAATGAAAGGACTAATGAAGACGATGAACAGAAATATTGCTCACTTCCAACCATCTTCTCCTTAGTGAATTGGATTTGAAGAGCATCTTCCAAACGAGGTGAGTTAATTACAGGGCAATCCTAATCATGACGCATTTCAAACATGCCAACAAGAAATGAAAACACATCAGGACGATAGAACACTTGATGACAGTTCATACAACATCGACAAAGCAATCGCTCTCCAGTAATTACAGAATCAATCTCTTGCTAGTGGTCATTTCAACAACCTAACTGTACAACCAGAGGTTCTTGGTTCTCTTCTATCAGAGAACTTTTGATAGTAGCCATTAACGAGTCGAAAAACTCATGAACATCACATTGAACATGAGGATCGATTCCCAGTGCAATGACAAGATCACTGGGATAATAGAAATGACTGTTTGAAAGTGACATTTCTGCAAAAGTCCTCTGGATATTGTAGAGGACAGAATCGTATTTTGTTGTCCTGGCCGACATTCTACAAATGATACAGTCATAAAACCGGGACATCTGCTTCCTAAATGGCTGAAGTCGGAATAAACACTGAAGTAATACATTGACATAACAGGTATTATGAGCATTTAGTAAGCCCATTGGAATATCGCTATCTCGGATCATGTGAGTTACAGCATCCTTTACACGATCCAATTCTTCAACCAGAAATTGAGTACTACTTTCTCCAATGTTATATCTACATATGAGACTAAATAATGGAACCATACAAACAGTACGGATTATCTTGGCAATTACAATTACTTCGATGACCTAATAAATCATAAAGAATTACTAGACTAACCCTCTTGCGGACAGATGCAGTAATTTAGATGATAGCAGTCAGCTATCTCCAACCCTACAGTATCTTTCTTATTGATACCCGATAAAACAGACATCGCTCTGTTTATGGAATCCAACTAGCCAAATAGGTTTTTGAATTATACTTATTGAATAAATGGGTTTTGAACAAGTGGCAAAATTCTGGTGTATTTTGTCCATGGTGCCATTTGCCTGCGACGCAAACTGAGAGTGCCACAAATATTCAACCATGGGAATAAGATAGTTTTTGACAACTAGAAGAATCGCGGGAATCTGATAATGTGTAATTGAATTGCTTCTGACGCGTTATTTGTTTTTGGTTCGACCAATCAACACTTATTTGTATTCTTTGCCATTATATGAGCGTATATCTTCTCTTTTGTGTCATATTGTAGTGCATCCAAGAAGAATCTGTTTCTGAGAGGCAAAGATCCGTCGGACAGATTCTTCCAGAGTTGTCTTTATCTGATACCTCTCCTTCAGGAAAGGATAGTTCTGGTTCTACTCTGTATGGTTATCTCCCTGGTTGCTTTTGGATCAAGTCCTCATTAGTAGTTAGTCAGTCCAATACTAGTCTCAGTAGTCTCACTTCGATTTCTGCTCCAAGTTCTTTTAGTTGGTCCAGTGCTCTCCATCTCTTCCGTTCTTGGCATTCGAAATCTCGATCTGTTAGTCCTAGTCGGAGCTGTACATGTTAGCATCCTGGATTCACCTTTAGTCAATGACTCTGTTCCTGATTTGTCGTTTGATTCAACATATGATGAAGTATGTTTGTGAAAGGGATATCACGATTAGAATATGATTTCACGGGGTGATTCTATCTTACATCTGCTACCTGCCAAAACGCGACATGTTTATATTCGCAATCATTTTTCTATATCTCGTCATCAGATTCTTTGTGCTAATGGTATTTTCTATCTTCCTGACGTTGTCATTGATACGACTCGTGTCGGTGTCACCAAACAAGCCCGACGCGTTATTAAGCAATATGGAAGATATGTGATTGATCCAACTACTTCTCCTGTTGCTGTCTCTCTGATGTGGAAGGTCATCTTAATAATCTTTTCTAATCTTCTAGTCTTCTATTAGTGAAGCTTTGCGATTTGACGACAAGGATTACCAACGTGCTTTGCGTATTCAATCAGATCTGAATAATCAACGAGATAATCCCCATGTTGTGAAACTTTACCATCTTCTAGGTATGAAATTGTCTGTTCTGTGAATGCTAGAAACAGATACTCACATTATTGCTGTGATGGAGATCGTGAATGGAGATATTGAATGTTATAAAGATTGGATCCGAACTCAACATCTTGAAAAAGAGGTATTTTCTCAGCTTATTGACGCTTATCGACATGTTCTTCGATGTGGATACTATCATTGCAATTTGAGTACAGAAACCGTTCTATTGCAATTGCAAGCTAATTCTGATAATCCTTCTTCTACTGTGATTGTAATCAAATTATCAGGATTCGAACAAGCGATTCCTATCTCTACTAGTCGATCTATTTCTGCGGATGGAGCATGCAAAGGAAATACATCCTTCATGGCTCCGGAAGTAGCATTCTCGGGATGTGTTGACAATTAGTGTTTTGAGGATTCGTATCGGCCGGGACAGGCAGATATTTGGAGCTTAGGAATAATTTTATTTTGTTTACTTGTGGGCGAGACTCCTTTTGACATTGCCAATTCTAGTGATCCTTTCTTTCTTGCTTTCCAAGATGATGGATTTGATTCTATCCGTCCTTCTCTAATTGAAGCGAATGCTAGTCCTGATTCCATAGGTATGATTGTAACAGCTTGTTGAGTCGTAGTTTTATTAGAGAAGATGCTTGTTGAGAACCCATCAGATCGGATCTGCTTTCAAGATCTATGCAAAGAAGCCTATGTACAATAATCGTTTGGATTGTTTATAAGAAACACACGCAATTGCGGTTCAACTAAAAGATGTCCCTACAGAAGTTTCAGGGAGTACAAACCATCTCTTCCAGTAATCTTGTCAATCCGTTCCTCTCGATCTGGACCCAATGCTACCACAGTGAACGTATTTGGTTCCAATTGCGTTCTTCCGGCATCACGCTATATGAAAGATACAGACCTCAACCTACCACTGCATAATACGTTATGCCGCACTTTTCTGCTTCTTGACAGATGTTATAAAAGGTCTCTTCATCAGGACAGGAAAGAGCGACCTTCTTACACCCACTTCGTTTCCAACTTCGATATAAGTCTAGAGATTATTATTCCCTTTTTCGAATACCCTTTGTATTTCGTTTTGCACGATCTACTGCCCCCACTGCAGCATGACAACATTGTGCACAAGCCTTTCCCTTTGTCATTGGAAGGTCTTTACGAACACATAGAACCATTTTTAGGCTGAAATCTAGATACTAAACCTACCAAAACACAAATCACCAGGATCCTCATCTTCCTCATCACTTTCTTCTTCATCCTCTGTATCACTATCGGAGTAATCGGAATCTGAATCGTCTTCTATCGTTTGCTTCTCATGCCACTTGTAACCAATAAAAATTCCTAAACCGATTGATAAGAGGAATCCAAGACATGCCAATATAATTACACGAAGGAATACGGCGTCCATGAAGAGATACTAATGGTGACAAAAGTGTTTTGTATTTCTGGAATCAGTTGGGGGACCTATTTTGGTCACTCATATTCACCCTTTGGAACGTCGAATGGATATCCGTGATGTTGATACGATAGTCCGTGGTTGGAGAAGAAACAGGGATTCATCTCAGCAATAGTTTGTTCCGATCATTCTACTCATTCGTAGTCGTATTTTCCCTAATTACTGGACAGGAGACGATTATAGAAAATGTATTTATATAGTAGATGAGCAGAAATCCACATCATGGCGTCCACTCCGAGTATTTGTTACATTTTTCTTCTTATAGACTAGAGCCATTCGCTGCGATTCGCATTGATCGTGTTCTGTATAGTTTATACTGTATCATTGTTTTCTGAGTCTTGTCTTTGTTAACAAACATGTTCCTTACCAATCTTCACCCACAAGGAGGTCGTGGAAGTTCAAAGGAGCGAACTTGTATCCCTTTCCAGCATAGAACTTTGTCTGGAACTCGACCCAGTGGAGACGAAGAGCGTGAAGATAACACTCCAAAGCGTCCATAACAAGCAACACACCAAGTGTAGCAAGGGCAAAGAAGATGAAGAGAATGTACAGCATAATAGGATTGCCGGAATCCAGACCAGGCTGCAGAATCTTATTCCAGAACACTTCAGACAACTGGGAGTGAGCCAATGACAGAGCCCACAGACGGAGATACGAGGCAGTATGTGAAATACAACCCAAACAATACTCAATAGTCTCAATACCCTGGAAGATCAACAACTCCATAAAGGAAGTGGGGTGACTCTCCTCATGAGGCAACGTAGGATTCTTCATCAATTCGGATTCTTCCTCTTGGTGAGGATGCTTCTTAGCCCGTCTTGACAAGATAATGGGCTTGATAATTAGCATCCAAGGGACTGAAAGCACCATCAGGATCAACAAATAGAACTGAACCTGTCCCTGGGACTCAAACAGAGGATCATCCACTTGACCTGGATGAAGCGCAAAACTAATCAAAGTATTAATCAGAGATGGAGGTGTATCATCTTGAGCCATACGTACATCCCAATTGATCAACCATTTCATTACAATCAACACAATCATCCATCCGAAAAAGGTTAACATGAAGAGCATCTGAGGAACAGCTTCACACCAGAAATCCACCCAATTCTTCATATAAACGTTATTCATAAACTTCAGAACCACACCAAGAATCATTTGAGCAATTCCAAAAATAACGGCGAATTTCATCTTGAAAGAGTTATAGAACAAAAGAGAATTCTCCTTGTCATGCCACACAGGATCCAGACCCATAGGATACACTCTTCCATTCCACACACCCTTGACTTGGCCCTCAGGGAAAGACCATGTGCTACCGAACCAATCCACACCAATTGAGAACTGATCATTATATAGGAAGCCCACATACATGGCATAAATACCCATCAGAATGAGCATACAACGACCCGAGAAGATCATACTAATAATCTCATTCATACCGTTCTTCTTCAATTGCTTGCTATTGACAATAAAGTAGATTGAAACAAGAAGGATAAAGAGAGCTTAATATGAATGATCAATAATCATTACTTACCATGACCTAAATCACCGAACATAATACCAAATTGGAATGGGAAGGTTACGAGAGTAAACACAGCTGGATTGCATTCCTTGTATGATGGTACTCCGTATGTGTCTACCACACATTGTGTGATACTTGTGAATTCATTTGTATGGAAATGAGTAGGAGGCATTGGCCAAGGCTTCTGCATAATTTCCAAGTATCCATTACTCTCCTTACCTCGATGAACATCATCAATCACTGTACGCAGATCCTTCAGTGACTCGGTAAGAACCCATCCTTCACCATACATGTTACCAGAAGAGACAGG
>OCQB01002702.1_pt1 | contig 11441 bp, 10 predicted proteins | sample 1538631 | NCBI WGS metagenome assembly OCQB01 (sample SAMN04571713, study PRJEB22368) | human gut metagenome | biome: human gut; material: stool | host: Homo sapiens | place: Luxembourg | collected 2012-10-19 | reverse complement strand
GTAGCGGCGGACCTTGTCCTTCTCATAGTACTCATAGGGAAGAGCATAGGTGTAAGCCACGGGAGGCATGGTCTGGTGGAAGGCAGTGTCGAACACGGCGACCATGGGCACGCCGGGCATGAGCTCCTGGCAGGCCTTGATGCCGATGATGTTGGCGGGGTTGTGGAGCGGGGCGAGGGGAGTGCACTCCTCGATTGCCTGCATGACCTCGTCGGTGATGACGACGGACTTGGCAAACTTTTCGCCGCCGTGGACGACGCGGTGGCCGACAGCGTCGATCTCCTTCATGGAGCCGATGACGCCGTTCTTCTCGTCGACGAGCGCGTTCAGCACGGCCTGGATGGCCTCGTTGTGGGTGGGCATGGAGACGGAAGCGGCCTTGATGGCTTCCTTGCCGGGAAGCTGGGGCTTGTAGGTGAACAGACCGTCGATGCCGATGCGCTCGCACAGACCCTTCGCCAGCAGCTCGCCCGTGGTGGGGTTGAGCAGCTGATACTTCAGGGAAGAAGAACCTGCGTTGATGACCAGAACATTCATAAGTATACTCCTTTTTCCGAGGGCGCTTGCATTGCGCCCGAATTTCCGATAAAATAAGAATCAAATTGATCGGATGTACAATTCAATACAGAATATATTATAACAACTTTTTTCGCAAAGACAAGTAAATTTAACAAAACGTAACTCTTTTGTAACCGCTTTGAGAGGACTTCCATGAGGGTATTTGGTATAATATGCGAATATAATCCCTTCCACCGCGGCCACAAGTGGCAAATTGATGAATTGCGCCGTCTGGCAGGCGAGGAAGAGTGCGCGGTCGTGTGCGCGATGAGCGGCGATTTTGTCCAGCGGGGCGATTTTGCCATTGAACGCGCGCATGCGCGCGCCGAGGCTGCCGTGCGCGGCGGGGCAGATTTAGTCCTTGAGCTGCCGCTGCCGTGGGCCATTTCGTCGGCGGAGGGCTTTGCCCGCGGCGGCGTGAGCATTTTGGCGGCGACGGGCGTGGTCGACACGCTGGCCTTTGGCAGCGAATGCGGTAACGCGGCGAAATTGCAGCGCGCGGCAAAGGCACTGCTGCGGGCGGATTTTCCCGACGCGCTGCGAGATGAGCTTGCCAAGGGCCTGTCCTTTGCCGCGGCGAGGGAGAGCGCCGCGAGGGCGCTCATCAGCGAGGATGCCGCGGTGCTCCGGGAGCCGAACGATATCCTCGGCGTAGAATACTGCAAGGCGCTGCTGCAAAGCGGCAGTACCATCGCGCCGCTGGCAATATTGCGAAAGGTCGTCGGGCACAACGGGGGTGCGGCGAAGGGCTTCGCCTCGGCGAGCCACATCCGCGAGCTGCTCACGAACGGAGAGGACGCCTCCGCGTATCTGACGGCGGAGAGCGCCGCCATCTATGCGCGCGAATGCGCAGCGGGCCGCGCGCCGGTGACGATGCAGAATGCGGAGCGAGCGGTGCTTTCCCGGCTGCGCGCGATGTGCGAGGAGGACTTCGCCCGCTATGACAGCGGGAATGAAGGCCTTTATCGCCGGTTTTATGACGCAGCGCGGACGGCAGCGTCCGTCGACGAGCTGCTCTCCGCGGTGAAGACGAAGCGCTATGCCTATGCGCGGCTGCGGCGGATGCTGCTTGCGGCGTATCTGGACGTGACGGCGGCGGATGTGCCGCCGGAGGTCCCCTATCTGCGCGTGCTGGCGTGCAATGAGCGGGGACGAAAGCTGCTCAAAACGATCAAAAAAACGGGAAGCGCACCGGTGCTGACCAAGAGCGCCGATGTGCGCGCGTTGAGCGAGGAGGCGCAGAAGCTCTTCGCTCTGACGGCGCGCGCGGCGGATCAATACGTGCTCGCCTATCCCGAGCTGCGCGCGGCCAGAGGCAGCAGCGCGTGGACGGAGAGGCCTGTGATCGTTTGAGCAAGGAACCGAGACCTCGAAAGGAGAACAGAATGAAAAAATGGATGACGCTGCTGCTTTGCTGCGTGCTGGCGCTGAATTTGACCGCCTGCGGCGCAGGAGCGCCCGGCGGGCCGGAGGACAACGCGCCGCCGCAGGCGAGCGCGCTGCACTTTGAAGTCGCGACGCAAGTTTACGAAAACGAGTACAAGGCCGACGACGGCACGGTGCTTCTGGCGGAGCGCTACGAACTGCCGGTGCTCGAACTGCGCACGGAGGGCGGCGAGCTCTACACGCTGGCGGAGAACGTGACGGCGAACGGCGGCACGGGCAACCCCGCGCAGTTCACGGCGCAGAATGCCTTCAACACGGAGATGAACAACGTGCTCGCGGGTCTTGAGTCCGAGGCGGCGCAGATGGCCACCGAGGCGAAGGAACTCTATGCGGAAAACGGCACATCGGTCTTTTTGAACGGAAGCTACTGGACGAACGAGCTGAGCCTGACGCAGACCTACATGACCGAGGGGAAGCTCCTGAGCGTCGCGGCAGAGAATTACACTTACTACGGCGGCGTACATCCGAATTCCGCCACCCGCGCGTGGAGCTTTGATCTGACGACGGGCGAATTCCTGACGCTGGACGCGCTGGCCTCGGAGGAGGGCGATTTGCGGGGAAACTCACTGCAGGAGAGCATTTATTGGAATATCTACGAGCAGATCGCGCAAAAGGGCCTCAGCGAAGGATATTTTGACGATTATGACTCTTATTTGCAGGATTTCCCCACGCTCGCGACGCTGAACTTTACGGAAAACGGCCTGACGGTCACGTTCGACCAGTACGTCATCGCGCCGTATGCGGCAGGGCCGCAGGTGTTCTCGGTGCCGTACAGCGAATTCTACAACGCGCTGAGCGAGCATGCGAAGACGATCCTGAGCGTGTCGCAGGAGCAGACCGTGACAGCGGATTTCAAGGCGGCGGCGACGCTGTGGTCGTGGTTTTATATGGACGATCCGCCGATGGATTACAATGTGACAGCCGAGGTCGACGGCAATCTTTATGATCTGGCGGACATCAAGGGCGTGGAAACGCTGGAGGGCCTCCGTGCGCTGCTGCTGCGGTATGTCACACCGGAACTTGCCGACGAATGGCTGGGCAGCACTGAGCAGCGTTACCGTGATATTGACGGCAGACTCTATGTCATGTCCGCAGGCCGCGGCGGCAACGAGAGCCTGGGCGGATACACGTGCACGGTTGCGCTCGACGGCGACAGCGGCGTGCTGACGCAGACGGTCACGCTGCTTGCGTGGGACGACACCGCGCAGGCGTGGGCGGATACCGGCAAAACGGAAGCCTATGAATATCCCTTTACCCTCGTCGACGGCCACGCAGTGTTCTCCGCATTCCCGTGCCCGTACTGAGAGAATAGGAGAGAGGGAGGAGAGTCCCATGGCGTAAAAAGTGCGGCTGCGCCGCAGAAGCGATCATAATAGGACCACTTTTACGGAGGATGAGAGAAATGAAGAGAGTAAAAATCTTTCTGCTGCTTTTTACCCTGTGCTGCGCACTGACTGCTTGCGGCACAAAGCCCGCGGACGATGTACCGCCGCCGGATGATGAGACGTCTGCGGTGGACATCGAATGGTTCAACACGGAATTTTTCAATGTGGGCAGCGGCGTGTGCATGACGAATATGCTGCTCAGCAGCTATTACGACACCGCCGCGGACATCGACCTCTATGAGCTCTTCTATAATGGCCCGACAGGAATACAGGAAGAGGTCACTGAGGCAGAACAGACAGCAATCGGCCCGGTGGCGTTTGAGCATTATCCCATCAAAACGCAGAGAACGGAAATGGACGCCTTTTTGCAGGAGTATTTGGGCGTGGCACTGGACGAGACGAACAAAAAGAATCTCGACCAGTTCATCTATCTCGAGGAGTACGACGCCTATTATCTGCTCCACGGCGATACGAATTTCCAGCGCTGCACGGTCACCTCGCTCGAGCAGAACGAGGACGGGACTATCACGCTCACCTATGAGCAGGAGAGCGGTGAAAAGGGGATCGTCACGCTGAAGGGCAGCAAAGGCAGCTACCAGTTTGTGTCGAACAAGGAAGCGTGAAGATAAAAGAAAAATGCTGGCTCATAAGAGCCAGCATTTTTTATATGTAGCTTACCGGTAGCGCTCGCGGTGTGCGTGCATGATCTCAGCCAGCAGCACACCGTTGTCGGGCGGGGTGTAGGTGATGGCGTTCGCGCCTGCCGCGATGGTCTTGCGAATAGTCTCATCCTTCGGGCCGCCGGTGGCGATGATGGGGATCTCGGGATGACGGGCGCGGAGCGCGGCGACGAGCTGCGGCGTTTCCGACGCGGCAGAGACGTTCAAAATGTCGACGCCTGCGGCGATACGAGCCTCGGTGTCCTGCGTGGCGGAGACGATGGTCGCCACGACCGGAATGTCGATGTGCGACTTGATGTCGCGCAGGATATCCGCCGAAACGGGCGCGTTGAGCACAACGCCGTAAGCGCCGCAGTGCTCAGCCTCCATCGCCTGGGCGACAGAGCGCGCGCCAGACGTGAAGCCGCCGCCGACGCCGCAGAACACGGGCATATCCGCCACGCTGATGACGGCGCGCACGATGCGCGGCTGCGGGGTAAAGGGATAAACGGCAATCACCGCATCGGCATTGACGCTTGCGATGGTGGCAACGTCAGTGGAAAAGACAAAGGACTTGATCGTTCTGCCGAAGATGCGGATGCCGCTGCACTCGTTGATGCACTCGGGTACCATCAGCATATGGTTGCGGAGCTTTCCGCTGTAACTCGGCGTGGGCGTAGGGGTAAAATCGCTCATAAAAGCACCTTCCTTTCCGCAGGTAATAGATGACCGGTAAAATGTTATGCAGGGAAATTATTCGACATGAATGCTTGCACGCATGGCGAGGATCGTCTGCTCAATGAGCGTGTCAAGATCCCAGCCGAGCATTTCCGCGCCGCGCTCGATGACCTCGCGCGAGCAGCCGGCGGCAAACTTCTTGTCCTTGTACTTTTTTTTGACGGACTTGACCTCAAGATCGCTGACGCTCTTACTCGGGCGCATGAGCACGACCGCGCCGATCAGGCCTGTGAGCTCGTCGGTGGCAAAGAGGACCTTTTCCATCTCGTGCTGAGGCTCGGGAAGGCCGTCAAAGTGCAGGCCATAGCCGTGACTGGCGGTGGCGCGGATCAGGCGCTCGTCGAGACCGTTTTCACGCATGATCTCCTGCGACTTGATGCAGTGCTCGTCGGGATACATCTCAAAATCAAGGTCGTGGAGAAGGCCGACGATCTCCCAGAAGTCCGCCTCGTCGCCGTAGCCGAGCTTTTCCGCGTACCAGCGCATCACGTCGGCGACGGTGTTGGCGTGCTTTAAGTGGAATTCACCCTTGTTGTACTGCGTGAGCAGCTCCCACGCCTGTTCTTTCGTATATGCCATAATGATTGCCTCTCTTTGCTTATGGCTGCTCGTCCGTAAAGTGGACGTGATTGAAAATGTGGTCAGAGCAGAAGCAGTGGTACCCTGCGCACTTGCTGCAATAGCGGAACTGCAGTTCAGGATTTGTCACGTCCGTGCGGCCGCACACGGCGCATTTGTGGCGGAAGCCCTGCGTCTGCTGCTGATACTGCTCCTGACGCTGCTGGGCGCGCACGGTGTTATGGAAGTGCGTGGCCTGCTTGCTCTGGTGGCGTTCGAGTCCCCAAAACCGTGTAAGCTCGGGCCAGAAGAAAATGACGAAATTCAAAAGCGCCACGATGGGCATGATGGAATAGTACCATCTGCCGGCGGCAATGTAGCGCACAATGTCGAAGAAGAAGTAGAATACGTCAATATACGCGAGCCACTTCATGCGGATGGGGAAGACGAAAAACAGCAGCACCTGCGCATCGGGATAGAGGAGCGCGAAGGCCATGAACATGGCAAAGTTGACATAATTTGCACCGTAGACGGGGATGCTGTAGCCCGTGATCAGGCTGACGATGCTCGCGCCGAGGACGGTGAGCAGCATGCCGCTCAGGTAATACGTCGTAAACTTGGCTGTGCCCCACTGCCGCTCGAGCGTCGAGCCAATCCAGTAGTAGAAATAGCAGGTGATGAGAAGATAGAACGGACTCGTGCTCTCAGGGATGAGGACAAAGGTGACGAGCCGCCAGACCTGCCCATGGAGAAGACCCGAGAGCGTGTAGGAGAAGAAGCTCAGAAAGTTGCCGTTCGAGAAGTTGGACAAAAGCCCCAGCACCACGTTGCCGATGACAACATAGAGCATCAGGTTGGGGATGCCAAAATTCGGATGCAGGATACAAAAGCGGTCGATCGCCTGGTTGAGTTTTTTCAATGCGGGATACCTCGTTTCGATCAAATAACATTTGCAAACATTATTACACAGCGGCGGGGAAAAGTCATCAATAAAGTTTGAACAAATGACCATTCCTGAGTGGAATGAAGAGCAAGAATGCGGAAAGAAACGAATTCTTTCCACATTCTTAACACTTGTTCACTTGAGATCGAGCTCGGGCGGAACATCGATCTCCTCGCCGACGTATTTGCCGTTCTTTTTCCGCTGGCGCACGCACTCGGTCAAAAGATACTCGATTTGGCCGTTGACGGAGCGGAAATCGTCCTCTGCCCAGGCGGCGATGGCGGCGTAGAGCTTGGGGGACAGGCGCAGGGGCACCTGCTTTTTGGCGTTGTCGTTCATGGCAGCCTCCCAAAAAGTAGCGCGGCGCGCTTAATACAGGCTTCCGGAGTTGACGACGGGCTGGGCGTCGTGGTTGCCGCACAGCACCACGAGCAGGTTCGAGACCATGGCCGCCTTGCGCTCCTCGTCGAGCTCGACCGTGCCCTTTTCCGCCAGACGCTCAAGCGCCATTTCGACCATGCCGACCGCGCCGTCAACGATCATCTTGCGCGCGTCGATGATGGCGCTGGCCTGCTGGCGCTGGAGCATGACGGCCGCAATCTCGGGCGCATAGGCGAGGTAGGTGATGCGCGCTTCGATGATCTCAAGGCCCGCGTCGGCGACCTTGGCCTGAATTTCATCGCGGATGCGTGCGGCCACGACCTCGCTGGACCCACGCAGGCTCCCCTCGTCGGCCTGACCGTCGCCCGTGGTGTCGACATTCGGAGCGACGTCGTAGGGATAGACGCGCACGATATTGCGCAGTGCTGCGTCGCACTGGAGCGACAGGTATTCCTTATAGTTGTCCACGTTAAACACGGCCTTTGCTGTGTCGGTCACGCGCCACATGACAGCGATGCCGATCTCCACGGGGTTACCGAGACAGTCGTTGATCTTCTGGCGGGCGTTGTTGAGCGTCATGATCTTGAGCGAGATCTTCTTGCTGCCGCCCACCTCGACCGCGGCGGACGCGCCCTGCATGGCAGCGAGAAGGTCCGTGCCCTTGTGGCCGCCGTCCACATCGCCGGACTGGTTGAGCTTCGTCTTGGCGGCGGGGTTAAAGGACGAGCAGAAGGGGTTGACGCAGTAGAAGCCCTCGCCCTTGAGCGTGCCGATGTACTTGCCGAACAGCGTCAGCACCAGCGCCTCCTGCGGCTTCAGAACGCGCAGGCCGCACAGTGGGATCCAGCCGAGCAACAGCAGGATGACGCAAAGGATGACAAGGGGCAGAAAGCCCGCATTGATGCCGACGATCAGAAAAACGACCGCGGCGATGTAGAGAACAAGCTCGAGCAGCAGCACGAGCATGCCGTTTTTGTGACCGGTGATGATCTTTTCTTCCATAAAAAGCACCTCCAAACTTGATATCAAAATAATATCACAGCAATATGAGATGTCAAGAGGAAAATGCAGAAAAAACGACCGGTGATTGCACCGGTCGGTGAAAAAAGCGTGTGAGCAACAGTTTGACAAATTGAAAGCTGTCAAGCAATTATTTCTCCTTTTCCAAAGAGGTAATGATTGCAGACCCCATTACAACAATTGCAAGAATTGGACCGAGCTGAGGCCAATTCATTATTTCGGCTCCAAATCCAGAGCCAAGATATCCCAAGATAATAGCAATAATGGAAGATTTAGCTGATTTCCTCATATATTCGTACCCCTTTGTTAAATTCTGCTTGTTGAAATGATCTTACCACAGCCCGTCAGAAAGCGCAAGCACAGCCGTGGTGGTTCGAGCCACCGCGGCTGTTTGGATGATCTGCTTTATGCGTAGTGGTATTTTTTCCGTCCGAGGAGGAAAAGCGTTTCTGTGACGATCAGTGTGAGCGCTTCGGCCACGGTGATGGCGAGCCAGATGCCGTTGATGCCGAGATGTTTTGGCAAAAGAAGTACCGCGGCGACCTGAATGACGAGCGTGCGCAGGAACGAAATGAGCGCGCTGGCTGTGCCATTGTTGAGCCCCGTGAAAAACGCCGAACCGAAGATATTGAAACCGCAGACGAGGAATGAGAGCGCGTAGATGCGCAGCGCGTTGACCGTCATGTCGCACAGCTCCGCGTCGTAGCCGACGAAAAGATGTGCGATGGGGTTTGCCAGCAGGATGGACGAGGCCGTCATCGCAAGGCTCGTGATGAGCGTGACGGTCAGGCTCTTTTTGAGGAGGCTCTTGAGCTCGGCGTGATTCTTCGCGCCGTAGTGATAGCCGACGACGGGTGTGACGGCGATGGAATAGCCGAAGAAAAACGCCATGAAGATGAAGCTCACGTACATCAGAACACCGTAGGCATTCACGCCGTTTTCCTTGGCAATCGCCATGAGCTGCACGTTGTAGAGTACGCCGACGAGAGAGGTCGAAAGGTTGCTGACCATCTCGCTCGAGCCGTTGTAGCAGGCCTTGCCGAGGGCGCGGAAGTCAAAGCGCGGACGCGTGAGGCGCAGCAGCGAATCGTTCGGGCGGAGAAAGTAGACAAGCGGGATGAGTGCGCCGACAATCTGCGAAAACGCCGTGGCGAGCGCCGCACCGAGAAGCCCGAACGGGAACACGTAGACGAGCAGAAAATCGAGTACCATGTTCGTCAGCCCCGCGAACACCGTCACGCGCAGGCCGAAGTGCGGCTTTTCCGCCGTCGCCAAAAAGCTCTGGAAGCTGTTTTGCAGCATGAAAAAAGGGAGAGCAGCCAGCAGTACGCGCCCATAGAGCACGCAGTCGTCGATCGTCAGGTCCGTCGCGCCGACGGCGAACGAGATGGGGCGCAGGAAAACGATGCACACGCCGCTTAAAATCGCGCCGCCGGCGGCAAGCACGATGACGAGCATGGAGAAGATCTCGTTCGCTTTCCTGGGCTTGCCCTCGCCGAGCGTTTTGGCGATGAGCGCGCTGCCGCCCGTGCCGATCATAAAGCCGACGGCGGCGAGCGCCATGATGACGGGAAAGATGAGGTTCAGCGCGGCAAACGAATTTTTGCCGACGAAGTTCGAGACGAAAAAGCCGTCGACAATGCTGTAAATAGAGGTGATGATCATCATCAAAATGCTGGGCGCGACAAAGCGCAGCAGCTTTTGATACGTAAAATGATCGGAAAGGGAGATCTGCATGGAAGAGCCTCCGATTGTTTCAAAAAATATAAAAAAAGTCCGGTCACTGCTTGACCGGACGCATCCGACATCTCTCGACCGCTGCGGCTGCGGCCGCAAGTCCCCGATGACATTCAATTTGTGAACAATATTGTAGCATAAATCCGGACAAAGTCAAGTATTTGCACAAAATCTTCAAAAACTGATTGACAAAACATACAAACATGGTAGAATACGATTCGGCGAAAGCCACAAGTGAATACTTCATCGAGAGTGGTTGAGGGATCGGCCCTATGACACCACGACAACCTGCCCGAAGAGGCAAGGTGCCAAATCCGACGAACGAATCGAAAGATGAGGAAGAGCAGAAAGCGCGATACTCTGTCGGTTCGACAGAGTATTTTTTGTTTTTCCCAACAATGAGAAAGGAAGAAAAAGAACCATGGCAAAACGTTTATTCACCTCCGAATCCGTCACCGAGGGGCATCCCGACAAGATCTGCGACCAGATCTCCGATGCGGTGCTCGACGCGATCCTTGAAAAAGACCCCAACGGCCGCGTGGCCTGCGAGACGACCGTCTCCACCGGCCTTGTTCACATCATGGGCGAGATCACCACGAGCTGCTATGTCGACATCCCGAAGATCGCGCGCGACGTCATCCGCGAGATCGGCTACGACCGTGCGAAGTACGGCTTTGACTGTGACACCTGCGGCGTTATCACGAACATCGACGAGCAGAGCGGCGATATCGCGATGGGCGTCGACAACTCCTTTGAAAATAAGGAAAGCGGCGCGAGCGAGCTCGACAACGGCGCGGGCGACCAGGGCATGATGTTCGGCTACGCCTGCACCGAGACCCCTGAGCTCATGCCGCTCGCGATCTCCCTTTCCCATAAGATGGCAAAGAAGCTGACCGACGTGCGCAAGCAGGGCCTTGTCGACTATCTCCGTCCCGACGGCAAGACGCAGGTGACGGTCGAGTACGACGAGAGCGGCAAGCCCGTCCGCGTCGACACGGTCGTCCTCTCCACCCAGCACGCGCCGGAGGCGACGCTTGAGCAGATCCGCAAGGACATGATCGAGCTTGTCATCAAGCCGACTGTTCCCGCGGAGCTGATGGACGAGAACACCAAGATTTATGTCAACCCGACCGGCCGCTTTGTCATCGGCGGCCCGCAGGGCGACAGCGGCCTGACCGGCCGCAAGATCATCGTGGACACCTACGGCGGCAGCGCCCCGCACGGCGGCGGCGCATTCTCCGGCAAGGACCCGACGAAGGTCGACCGCAGTGCCGCTTACGCCGCGCGCTATGTCGCTAAGAACATTGTGGCCGCGGGCCTTGCCGACAAGTGCCAGGTCCAGCTCGCCTACGCTATCGGCGTTGCGCATCCCGTGAGCGTGCTCGTTGAGACGTTCGGCACCGGCAAGGTCGATGACGGTAAGCTCGAAGAGGCCGTCGAGAAGGTCTTCGACCTGCGCCGCCCCATCTACCGCCAGCTTGCCGCTTATGGCCACATGGGCCGCGAAGACCTCGGCGTAACGTGGGAAAAGACCGACCGCGTCGACGCGCTGCTCGCCGCGCTCAAGTAAGAGCAATCGAAGACGGGGCAAAGACCGCTGGATATCCAGCCGGCGGCCTTTCTGTCAAAGGAACCGCGCCGGTCTGCGAAAGCAGACCGGCGCGGTTCCTTTGTGTGTATGGGAAGGTAACATGAAAGCGGTTTAGTTGTAGTGCTCCTCGTCCCAGAGCTTTTCGGCCTCGGGGCGCCAGCAGGCGGCGTAGGACTCGCACTTGTTGCACAGGTGCTCCACGCTCTCGGGCGCTTCCAGGTCGGTCGAATGCGCGCCGCTGCGCGCGACCATCTGGGGCAGATATTCAGGATTTTCCAGCATCGGGCAGGGGCGCAGGTGGTTGTTGTTGAACGGCTGGCCCTTGCGGTACTCCTTAAAAAGCGGCTGCTGGAGACATTCGAGGAAGCTCTTTTCGCGGATGTTCGCACCCGAGTAATGGATGAACACGCAGGGCTCGACGTCGC
>OCQB01002689.1_pt1 | contig 11497 bp, 9 predicted proteins | sample 1538631 | NCBI WGS metagenome assembly OCQB01 (sample SAMN04571713, study PRJEB22368) | human gut metagenome | biome: human gut; material: stool | host: Homo sapiens | place: Luxembourg | collected 2012-10-19 | reverse complement strand
TCGGGTGGGCGATGTAGGAATCGAACCTACGACCCCTTCGGTGTGAACGAAGTGCGCTAGCCGCTGCGCCAATCGCCCGAGCCTGTGATGAAAAAACCGGCAACATTCTGCCGGCGATTCATCGAGTGGGCGATACAAGATTCGAACTTGTGACCCCTTCCGTGTCAGGGAAGTGCGCTACCACTGCGCCAACCGCCCGGGTCATCATCCGGTCGAATCAATCAGCATGAATCAACCATCCGAGAGCGGACAACGGGACTCGAACCCGCGGTCTCAACCTTGGCAAGGTTGCGCTTTACCAACTAAGCTATGTCCGCATGTGTTACCTTCACAGGCAACAGGTGACAAAGATACGCCAATCTCAGGAAAAAGCCAAGCCCCCGCGTGTCCCACCGGTTTTCCAACGATTATCGAGCGCCGAAGTGAAGTTCCCGAACTACGCCGACGTGCCGTCCTTCATGGAATCAGGCACGGTATGGGCTTCATCCCTCAACGCGCGATAATGGCGGTATGACGCAACGACAACTGATGCGGGCCACAGTCGAAACGCCCATCGGCCGGATGATGATGGCCTCCGACGGCGAGGGACTTACCGAACTCTGTCTTGAAGACTGGTGGTGGGCCACCGATCACCAAGCCGTTCTCGATTCGAATCGCGAATCCGATAGTGAACCCGACGTATTCCGTATAACCCGCGAATGGCTGACCGCCTATTTCGCCGGCGAACGCCCCGGCTCGGATCAGGTGCCGCCTTTGCATCCCGCCGGCACGCCATTCCAACATGAAGTGTGGAATCTGGTGGCCGAAATCCCCTATGGCATGACGGTAAGTTACGGCGAACTCGCCGCCGAATTGGCCGAACGACGCGGTGGCGGCCGCATGGCCGCGCAGGCGGTCGGAGGCGCAGTGAAGCGCAATCCGGTTACCATCATCGTGCCCTGTCACCGCGTAGTCGGCTCGGGCCGCGCGTTTGGCGGCTACGGCGGCCGACTCGACATCAAGGCCGAGTTGCTTGAACTCGAGGGCGTGGATCTGGCGCGCTTCGATCTGCCGAACCTTTGACGGGCCCAGCGGTCCGCCTCGTCAAAAAGGATTGAGTGGTTAACCCTCCCGCCGGCGGGAGATGGCGCGTAGCGCCGGAGGGTGGTCGGCTGGCTGGCATCGCAACCCTGCTACCCGACAATTTTCGACAAGCCGACGGGAATCCTTCCACGAATTGTTCGCCGTCGGTGCAGTCTTGCTCGATCGCGCCGGCCAAAACCGTACAATCCCTACAATGGAATGCATATGGTTAATTGCTGCGCGCAGCCGCACGGCCGCACGCGATCGCAAGACCACGCAGCCCAAGGGGATATGCAATATCAACGGAAGCAGGAGGTGCGCATGACCGGCATTATCGATTACGCGCACACCGAAACGCGCTCCTTCGCCGACTTGCCGTTCAACGAAATCGACGCCTTGATCATCTCCACGCTCATCTATGAGGATGTGGCCAGTGTCTGTCCGACGTTGATGCTGGATGAGACGCGGTCAGGCTCGTTCGCCGCACGCATTCGCGCTTTCGAACCCAAGCATCCACTGATCTGGCTGAAGGGTATCTGGCATCCCGAGCTTGAATCGGTAAGCCTTGACGAGGCCAACCGCGAGCTGCATCGTTCGCCGGAAACACATGCCGACGACAAGCCGCACGAAGCCCAAATGGTTTCAGTGGTCAACCCGGACCTGACCCACGACCTGTTCCAGGCCGCAGGCGAAAACCCCCGCTACGCCAACGTTCGCCTGGGCGCGGTGGTCGAGCACATCAATCAGGGTGAGCAAACCCAATTCGCCGCCGCCACCTTCCAACTGCCCGACGGCCACAAGCGCCGAAAGCCGACCTACAAAGGCACGTTGGTTATTTCCTTCCGCGGCACCGATGATTCGCTCATCGGATGGAAGGAAGATTTCAATATGGCTTTCCAGTATCCGGTGCCGGCGCAACGTTCAGCCAGCGCCTATCTGGATATGGTGGCGCGACTGTGGGAGGGTCCGATTATTCTGGTCGGCCATTCCAAGGGAGGCAATCTGGCGATTTACGCGGCCATGAACGCCGATCCCAAGGTGCGCAAGCGCATTCAGCATGTCTATTCACTGGATGGCCCCGGTTTCCCGCCGGAGATTGTGACCAGCCCCGCCTACCGCACCATCCAGCCGAAGGTGACGAAAATCGTGCCGAGTTCGTCGATTGTGGGCATGATTTTCGAGACCCCGGAGCCTTGCCGCGTGGTCTCTTCCGATTCGGATGGCATCATGCAGCATTCCGCCTTCACCTGGCTATTGGATGGTGACCAGTTCATCACCGAGCCGGATTTGAGTTCCAGCTCGCAGTTGTTTAACGAGGAGCTGAACCATTGGATCGCCACGCTTACGCCCGAACAGCGCGAGCGTGCGGTGGATGCGCTGTTCACCGTGCTGCACGCCAACGGCGCCACCAGCTTCAGCGAGGTGATGAGCAACTTCCCCGCTTCGATTCCGGCGATGCTTGGCGCGTACGTTGGGCTGACCCCCGCAGACCGGCGTCATTTGGTTGAGGCCCTGGCGATACTGTTCAAGGCGTCCACGGCCAAACGCAAGCCGACGCCCGCCCCGGCTTCCGCACCAAGTTCTGCGACCTCCAAAGCAACAGCCGAGATCCCAGCAGAAACTGCAGCAGGAGCAGATAGCGCAGCTCCGGCCAGAGCCGATACTGATGCCGATGCCGGCACCACAGCTTCGCCATCAGCGGAGGACGCAACTGAAATCGCCGATTAGCTCATAGACATGTCCACAAATAATAGTTATACTGCCCAATAAGTTATTAGACAGCGTGACCATATCACGCTGGTGCATCAGGAGGAAGAGATGCCACGTCCACGCCATGATTCCGAGGTGCTGCCCGCCAAAGAACGCCTCGAGAACGCTTTCTGGGAATTGCTCGCCGACCGCGACTATCGCAAGATCACCGTTACCGACGTGGTGCGTGAGGCTGGCGTGAACCGTAATTCGTTCTATTATCACTTCTCCAGCCTGCCCGAATTGGCCGATTCAGCCATCCTGCATCAGGTCGAATCGATTCCGATCAACCGCACCCCCGATCCGAACGGCAATCCCGAGGAACAATGGCGAGACCGCGTCACCGCCACGCTCTCCGATCCAGAGCAGCGTCAGCGCCTCGACCACCTGGCCCTGTTGGCAGGCCCGCACAGCACGCTTGAACTGACCGAATCGCTGCGCGACTTCTGCCGTCTGCAAATGCTCAGCACATTGCAACGCGACCCCAAGAACCTTGACCTGAAAACCGATCTCATGGTCGAGTTCACCGTGGGCGGCATGCTCGCCGTGCTGCAACGTTGGCCCGAATTGAGCGACACCATCGAAATCAAAGACCTGCTTAAAGAAGATGTGGCCGTGCTGGCCATGGGCATATACCTGGCCATGAGCCAAAAGGACATGCTTAATTACTGGAATCGCATCTTCGTGCACAATGCGCAGGCTTCGACCGCCCCCGGCATGCCGGTCGCCGCCACGCATGCCGCGCCATCCACCATCTCATCGTCGAACGGCCCCGCAGGATTCCCCGGGTACACCGCTTGACCGAAAACCAGCGAGTCTGGATTGTTTCCGCCGCACGAACCCCGCGTGAGGTTTCTCACAAGGCGCAATCAGCCTCTCATGCTGGCGTTTCCAACCCACGCACAGGAAGATGGAAGCATGAGCGAAACATCGAACAAGACCCGTCTGGAACATGACTGCATCGGCCAGATGGAGGTGCCGGCGAACGTCTACTGGGGTATTCACACCCAGCGCGCTATCGGCAACTTCCCGGTCTCCGGCATCACCGATAGCCAACATCCCGAGCTGATTCGCGCCTATGCCACGGTCAAGCGCGCCTGCGCCATCGCCAATGAGGAATTAGGCCTGATCGACCCAGCCAAGGCCGAGGCCATTCGCGCCGCCTGCCTAGAAATTGAGGCCGGCAAACTGGCCGATCAGTTCCCGGTCGATGTGATGCAGGGCGGTGCCGGCACCTCGTCGAACATGAACATGAACGAGGTGATCGCCAACCGTGCGTTGGAAATCGCCGGCCGCCAGCGCGGCGATTACACATACATCCATCCGAACGACGACGTCAACAAGTCGCAGTCCACGAACGACACCTACCCGGCCGCCTGCAAACTCGCGCTTATCGACGCGATCGGGCCGCTCGCCGAGTCCACCAAGAAACTCGCCAAGGCCTTCCACGATCTGGCCGACAAACATATCAATGACGTGACGATTGGCCGCACGCAGCTGCAGGACGCCGTACCAATGACCTATGGTCAGGAATTTCATGCGTTTGCCACGCTGTTGAAGTCTGATTTGGCTGCATTCGATCGCGTGGTGCCGCTGCTGGCCCAGCTCAACCTCGGTGCCACCGCCATCGGTACCGGCATTTGCGCGGATCTGCGATTCCGCAAGTCCGCTATCAAGCATCTGGCGCAAATCACCGGGCTGCCGGTCACCGCCGCGCCCGATCCGGTGGCCGCCATGACGGATATGGGCGCGTACGTGGCCACGTCGGCTGCCATCAAGAGCCTCGCCGTGCACCTGAAGAAGGCCGCCGACGATTTGCGACTGCTCAATTCCGGGCCGCGCTGCGGTTTCAACGATCTCAACGTGCCGGCTCGCCAGGCCGGATCGTCGATCATGCCGGCCAAAGTGAACCCTGTGATCCCCGAATGCGTCAACCAGTGCTGCTTCACGATTTTCGGCATGGACGTGACTGTGAACTGGGCTGTGGCCGAGGGACAGTTGCAGCTGAACGCCTTCGACCCGGTGATGGTGCATGAGCTGCTGACCGGCATGGCGTTGCTGACGCACGCCATGGAGACGTTCCGCGTCAACTGCGTGGAAGGCATCGAAATCAATGCTGACCTGGGGCGTTCATACGCCCAGTCCTCACCGTCGATTTCCGCCGCGCTCAACCACTACATCGGCTACGAGCACGCGGCCGACATCGCCGCCGAAGCCGTACATACCGGCCGTACCGTGCGCGAGGTGGCCGGCGAACGCACCGACCTGCCCGCCGAGCAGTTGGACGAGATTCTCGATCCGATTCGACTGGCCCGCGGCCTCGGCCAGACCTGCCGCGAACGCCAGGAGTAGCGGAATCGACCGTAGGCCGATTCCGCTTTCTGCCACCCCGTCTCCACGACTTCACCAGAAACGACCGATACAGTAGGCGTATGACTGAATATGCAGAAGACATCGCACGCTGGTTTCAGGTGAACGCCGGCAAACTCATCTGGCTGACCATTGTATTGGCCATCGTATTTGTGGCCGACCGCGTCATCAGCCGCGTGTTGCGCAAGATTCTGGACAATTCTCAGATTCCCAGCGCCTCGATTTTCGTGAACCTCACGCGCGTGACCATCTGGGTCACCGGCGCAGCGATGGTACTGCAGCCCGTATTCGGCATCAATCCGACCACACTTATCACCGCCCTTGGTGTTGGAGGTGTGGCGATCTCGCTGGGTCTGAAGGATACAATCGCCAACATCATCGGCGGCTTCGGCCTGATGCTGGGCCGCGTAATCCAACCCGGCGATCTGGTGACCATTCAAGGCGTCACAGGCACCGTGCACGACATCACCTGGCGTCAGACCGTGGTGCGCACCCGTTCCGGAGACATGATGGTCATCCCCAATTCGGTACTCAATACGGCCGCCCTGACCAAGCTCACGCCGGTCAGCGAAGGCATGGCCACGCTTGAGTTCACGGCCAAGGCCTCCGGCGACCCGTCTGCGATCAGTCAGGATATTCTCGACCGCGTAACCAAAGCCACCGCCGACGTGGCGCTGGAGGGTCAGCCGCCATTGGTCAAGTTCACCGGCTTCTCCCCTTACGGCATGACCGGCCAAGTGCTTGTGTTCGCGCGCGAGGGTGTGCTGCCTTCCACCATCAAAGATATGGCGGCGCGAGCCATCGCCGGTTCGGGCACCGAATACCTTGTTGAAGATGGCGGCTCGTCAGGCAATCTGTGATATCTCCCGGCTCGCCTCTCTGGGTCCGGCTATGACAGTCATGCGAACAGCATCCAACCGGTAAGCATCACAGTCAACAGTAGGTACGCGATAACGCCGGGATTGGCATAGGCGGTGCGTATTTTAAGCCCCGCAGGCAACTCCTCTGGCGCAAGATAGAACTCCCAGCTCTTGCGCTTGGTGATAAGCAGTACGATACCGGCAATGCAGAGGCCCAACATCACTGTGCCGTACAACATCATGATGCCCATGTCGCCCATGTTGCCGGCTTCAGCCATACGCATGATTTCGGCCTCGCTGACCGTGCCGTCGAGGATGCGGGGATCGATCTGTTGTATCACCAATGGGGCGAGTACTGACCCGTTCAGGTTGATCAGCATGTGCATAGCCACCGAATACCGCAGTCGGGAGGTGCGCGTGTATACATATCCGAACATCAGTCCTAGGCCAAAGGCGTAGAAGAACTGGAACACGTTCATATGGAATAGCGCGAATGCCAATGCGGAGAATATGATTGCGGTCTTCTCTCCGTACCGGCGCAGGCGGGAGATAATCTCCTTGCGAAAAATCCATTCTTCGCAAACCGGTGCCAACAGGCCTATGAACAATGCGTTCACCCGCCAGTCGCTGCCAAGAATCACGTCGTTGATGCGATTGGTGGCCTGACCATCAGTGGCTCCGGCAGACAATATATTGCCAATCATATTGCCCAAGAACATTACCGGAATGCACATGACGAAAATCTGAATGAACTCCCCCGCCTTCATGGGGTACTGCCGGGTGCGAATAACCGGTACGCGAGTGAAGGCCAACATACTCAGCGGCATGGCCACCACATACAGCGGTCCGGAGGAGGCGAGCAGCACAGCCCAAGCGGGCACATCGGTGCCAAGCAGCGTTCGTAGTGCTTCAGTGGCCAGAATATTCAGTCCGATCCAGAACACCATCATAATGGCGAGCGCCGAGCCGATTGTCGAAAACCGGCGATGGGCCGTGAACCACCAATCGCGTGGAGATTGTTGCGGCTGCTGCGATTGCTGAGGTGCCTGCGGCTGCTGCGCCGGCGGCATTGGTTCGCTCATACTTATCCCCCATAGTTACTGGCCGCAAACGGACCGATCACACGTGCAATACTCTTCAAGAATACGGCACGGCGTTTCGATTGCATTGGGAATGGGGGAGGAAATCATCAATGGGCAAGGAATGATCAACGTCAATCATTCCCAATGCCGAGAAAGTCCCCTACTCTGCAAGATTGCTGTGGGACGGCACGCGATAATCGCCCAAAAATCGCCGCCGTCCCACACACATCATTGCCGATAAGCCATTCGACGATCGTACAGTCACAAAAACAGAACAGAACCGCACGATCATCGCAACGCCATTCAGCAGGCGAGCGCGGCGACCGGACGCGGGGTGACAATCACGTCATCGCCCACCGCCAGACCGGCCGGCAGCTCGCTGGCGGGCAGCTGCACGGTGGCCTTGAGCTGTTCGCCCTTGTTCCAGCGCTGGTATTCGCCGGAGGTGATGACCGTATCCACGCGCACCAAGGAGCCAAGGAAGTGAATGACCTCCACGCGGGCGCGTTCGCCGACGTGCGAATCGCTGCTGCCGGCCAAGGCCAGCGTCAGGTTCTCCGGGCGCACGAGCACGGCCACGGAATCGCCCTTGGCGGAGCCGGCGAGCAGCGGCACGCGCTGGCCGAAGACCACGGCCTCGTCGCCATTGGATGCGCCGGGCAGGCGGTTGGTGAGTCCAATGAACGTGGCCACGTACTCGGTGGCGGGGCGCTGGTACAGGTTCTGCGGAGCGGCGATCTGCTCGATCTTGCCCTTGTTCATCACACCGATGCGGTCGGCCACGGCCAGCGCCTCTTCCTGATCGTGGGTCACGAAGACGGTGGTGGTGCCGGTGGTGAGTTGGATGCGGCGAATCTGGTCGCGCAGCTGGACGCGCACCTTGGCGTCGAGGGCGGAGAGCGGCTCGTCGAGCAGTAGCACGCGCGGCTTGACGGCCAGCGCGCGGGCCAGGGCCACGCGCTGTTGCTGGCCGCCGGACATCTGCTGCGTGTACTTCTTGGCCTGATCGGCAAGTCCCACGAGCTCCAGCTGTTCCATGGCGATCTTGCGGCGTTCTGCCTTGCCCATGCCGCGCACTTCGAGGCCGAATTCCACGTTCTCCAGGGCGGTCATGTGCGGGAAAAGCGAGTAGGCCTGGAACACCATGGCCATCTCGCGCTTGTTGACCGGCACGCCGGTGACGTCTTGGCCGCCGACCATGATGCGGCCGCCCTGGATGTCTTCGAGGCCGGCGAGCGAGCGCAGCGCGGTGGACTTGCCGCAGCCGGAGCCGCCGAGCAGCACGACCATTTCGCCGGGCTTGATGTCCAGGTTGAAGTCGTCGAGCGCGTGAACGGTGGAGCCGGGGTAGATCTTGACGACGTCGCGCATCTGGATGGAGCCGCCGCCGCGCTTGACGCTGTCTTTGAGCAGGGCCTTGGCGGCCTTGGTCACGTCCTTGCCGCGCACGCCTTCGAGGGTGGCGGTGGGATCGTTCTTGAAGGCGTCCTCGGCGGCAGCGGACGTGGTGGCGGGCGCCGAAACAGAAGCCGCGGCATCGGCACCGGCATGGCGACGGGTGAAAATCGAATTGCTGTTCATCAGGTTACTTACCTTCCCTTGACTTGCGCATTGCGTCGGAGATCAGGTCGAGCGCAACGAGGAGCACCGCACCGAAGAGCAGAGCCAGCAGCGACATGGCGGTGGAGATTTGAGAATTGGACTGGCCGAGCTGGTAGAGCGCGACCTGCAGGTTCATACGGCCGAGCAGCGAGGCGACGGTGTATTCGCCCAGCACCACGGCGATGGAGATAAAGGATGCCGAGAGAATCGACTGCCATAGGTTCGGGATGATCACCTTGAAGAACACCTTGGGCCAGGAGGCACCGAGCGAGCGGGATGCCTCGACCAGCGTCTTGACGTCGATGGAGTTAAGCCCCACGGCGAGCGCGCGGAAGGCGAACGGCATCACGAGAATCACGTAGGCAAAGCACAGCCAGATTGGGTTGGTGCTCAGCACGTCGGCGGACAGCCAGCGGTAGATCGGGCCCAAACCCACCACCAGCACGATGGCCGGGATGGTCAGCGGCAGCGTGGCCACCCATTCGATCGCGCGCTCCAAAACCTTGGAGCGAATATGCACGATGACCATGGTGGGCACCAGCAGCACCAGCATGATCACCACGGTGACCGCGCTCAGGGCCAGCGAGGTGCCGATGCCCTGCCACAGCACGGTCAGGTCGGCACCCAGCGACTCGCCGTTGCCGGTGAAAATCGCGATCCACGGCGCGGCCGACCAGCGGCCGGACAGCGGGTGACGCAGGGTGAAGATGAGCATGGCCAGCAGCGGCACGAACAGGAACGCCAGGGTGACGAACAGGATCACGAATTTGATGATGCTCTGTTTACGCGCACGAGCGGCGCGCAGCTGCGGCGGCTTGGTTGCGGAAGTTTCGGTCATTGCCAACGTCCGGCCCTCTTTTCCACGGCGTGGCTCAACAGCATGACGATGGCCACGACGATGATCATTGCGAATGCCAGCACCTGGGCAAAGCCCTGCTGGTTGGGGTCCAGTTCGTTGCGCATGGCACCTTGGATCATAAGCGGCACCAGAATCGAACGCTGGGAGAACAGGGCCGCGGCGGTCGCGTATGCGGAGAACGCGGAGGCGAACAGCAGCAGGAACGCGGAGATGAAGCGGGGTGCCAGAATCGGGCAGGCCACGCGCGTCCAGTACTGGAACGTGTTGCCACCGAGGGATTCGCATGCCTCGCGCCACTGTGGACGGATCGAATCGACCGCGGGCAGGAAGATGATGATCATCAGCGGAATCTGGAAGTAGCAGTAGATGGTCACCAGGCCCGGCAACGAACTGAGCCAGTTCGGGTTCACGGTGTAGCCGGTCAGTGTCTTGATAAGCATGGTGCCGATACCGTTGATGCCGATGGTGGCGATGAACGCGAACGCGAGCATCACGCCGCCGAACTGAGCAAGCACGGAGGAGATGGCGGAGACCATACGACGCAGCAGGCCGTTCGGCTTGGCACCAATGACCAGTGCGTAGGAAGCGAGCGCGCCCACCACTGCGCCGATCAGAGAGGATGCTAAAGACACCAGAATCGAGGTGCCGAATGCGGCGATGGTGTTGGCCTCGAACATCTTATTGAAGTTCGCGAGCGTGAAGTTGCCGCTGCGATCCTGGAATGCACCGACAATCACGATGACGGTGGGTGCGAGCAGGAAGCAGGCGGTGTAGGCGAAGAACGGGAGCGTGGTGGCGAGCGTGCCCAGCTCCTGGCGGTGCTTGGCCATCGCCGAGGAGAGAGGAGAAGCGGGAGTAGCGGACGGACCCGCAGCCTTGGCGGCAGCAGGTCCGTTCGATGCAATGGGTGCGATTGCGGCGGTCATCGGTCTGTGCCTCAGTTGCCGATCGTCTTGTCCCAGTTGTTCTGGAGCCACTCGGTGATGCGGGTGGAGTCGTCGTTGGTGTAGGAGACCGGCTCGCCTTCGATGGTGATGGCGTCCTTCAGAGTGGCCTGGTCGACGGTGCCGTCTTCCTTCATGGAATCGAGCAGCACCGGGTTGGCGCCGCCCTTGAACCACAGGTTCTGGGCGTCGGCGGTGTACAGGTACTCCTCCCACAGGCGGGCGGCGGCCGGGTGCGGCGCGTCCTTGTTGATGGCCTGGTTGTAGTAGCTGACGACCTGGGCCTTCGGGAAGGTCTTGTACTTCCAGTTCACGCCCTTGTCCTTGAGCTCCTTCTTGTAGGAGGCCTGGTTGTAGGTCCAGTCGAAGACCACGCCGGTCTGGCCGGAGTCGATGGTGCCGTTGGTCACGTCGACGGTGGTCAGGTTGCCGGCCTCCTTGAGCTTCTTGAAGTAGTCAAGGCCGGGCTGCAGGTTGTTGATGTCGCCACCGGCGAGCTGGTTGGCCATCAGGTAGCCGTTGAAGGCGGCGCCAGCCTCGGCGGGCTTGCCGTTGAGGGCCACGGTGCCGGCGAACTTCGGGTCGAGCAGGTCGTCCAGGGAGCTGATGTCGCCGTACTTGTCGGCGTTCCAGCCCACGGACATGATGCCGGTGTAGTCGGCGTAGTAGGCGCCGTCGGCGTCCTTGGCGGTGTCCGGGATCTTGTCCCAGGCCTGCACCTTGTACGGGGCGAAGTAGTCGGTGGAGGTGGCGGCGATGGCCTGGCCGACATCGAAGACGTCGGGGGCGGCGTCGGTGCCCTTGTTGGTCTTGGCGGCGTCGAGCTCTTCCTTGGATGAGGCGTTCGGGTTGAGCTCGGTGACCTTGATCTCCGGATACTTCTTCTTGAAGCTCTCGATGACCTCGCCGTAGTTGGACCAATCGTGCGGAAGGGCGATGACGTTCAGCGCGCCCTCTTCCTTGGCGGCC
>OCQB01002681.1_pt1 | contig 11517 bp, 9 predicted proteins | sample 1538631 | NCBI WGS metagenome assembly OCQB01 (sample SAMN04571713, study PRJEB22368) | human gut metagenome | biome: human gut; material: stool | host: Homo sapiens | place: Luxembourg | collected 2012-10-19 | reverse complement strand
TCGGCATGGAGAGCTTTAATGCGCAGGAGAAATCGACCATCAGCACGGCGAGCATCTTTGTGACGTTGCGTGTGAGCAGATAGGTCAGCGCCGTGCCGCCAAGCGTGTACGGCACAAGCTTATCGGCAAGGCGGGAAGCCTTGTCTTCTGCGGTGGATTTCAATTTTTCGGATTCTTCGATCATGTGGACGATGCGGTCATAACGGCCGCCGCCCATAGCTTTTTCGACGCAGATGACGCACTCGCCCTCTTCGGCGACGGTGCCGGCATACACGTAGCTGCCGACGGACTTCTGCACCGGCAGAGATTCGCCGGTCATAGAGGCTTGATTGACCAAAGCTTCACCCTCGACGACCTTACCGTCAAGCGGAATCATATTGCCCGTGCGCACAACGATGCGGTCGCCCGCCTGAATGTCGCCGATCGGCATGAGCACCTCGGTGCCGTTCGTCTTGAGCCAGACCTTATCGACATTGAGGGACATGGCGCCCGCGAGGTCGGCAACAGACTTTTTGTGCGTCCACTCCTCGAGAATCTCGCCGAGGCGCAGCATGAACATGACGGAGCCTGCCGTATCGAAATCGCCGCGCACAAGAGAAACGGTGACGGCAGTGGCATCAAGCACAGCAACGGAGAGATGGCCGTGCAGCAGCGCCTTAACGCCCTCTTTGATGTACTTTGCGGAGCGGATGATGGCAAGCATCATGCGAATGGGCGCCGGGAAGAACATTTTAGCCATGGCGCGGCGCAGCACCGTGAAGACGAGCTTGTCTTCAAACTCGCGGTTCAATGCGCGGGCGGTGTGATCCGGCACAAGCTCCATGCTTTCGGCTTTTGCGAACGAGAATGTCGCGAGCGCACGAATAAGGGATGTGCGGTCGTTTTGATAGACGATGACGGCGTCCTGTGTGCGGTCGTAGACCTTAACTTCCTTTACGCCGTCCACGGCGCGCAGGTAATACTCTAAAACATCGGCTTCTTTCAGCGTCATGCGGCCGCAGACGAGATGTACACGCATGTGCCCGCGCGCTTCATGCAGAATTTTACACTTCATAACTTTATCCTTCTATGCAACAATATATTGGAAGCTCCGAAAAGCGGAGCGGATGAACGAAAAAAGAGAGCCGCTTTCGGCGGCTCTCCGGTAATTCAGACCCGGGATAGACCCGCGATCAAGCTTCGGTGGATTCTTCCGCGGAAGCAGCTTCTTCCGTGCATGCGCAAGCTGCATCTTCGATGACCTCTGCGGCAGCATCGGCAGCGCGCTGCTCGTTGATCTCCTTAGCGTCGGTCAGGATGTCGTTTGCGTTCTCCTTGATGGTCGTGACCGTTGTCATGACACACTCCTTGGCACGCAGAGCAGCTGCAGTGGTCTCGGTGTAGACCTTCTTAGCATCCTTGCTGCTGAGCACCTTGATGCCGGCGGTACCAAACAGAACACCTGCTGCGAAAAGACCGATTTTTGCCCAATTCATAAAAATACCTCCTGTATTGCGGGCCGCATTTTAACCATGCGGCTCATAAAATTATTTTTTCATGTGTCCGCTGATGAGAGTCAGCACAAAGAACAAAACGGTAAGCCTTGCAAAATGCTTATGCATTTTCATATTCATTCACCACCTTGTTTGTTCTGGCAAAAGAATAGCACGATTTTTACCTAACTTCAACAGTTTTCACACAAAAAACACAATTTTCTATTATTTGTAAAAAACAACCTGCAAGTTAGCCGTACCATTTTGGACAATTTGTTAAAACAGAATCGGTTAGTTTAAACAACCACAGGTTTCATGCCGGATTTTGCGGTTTCAGTACAGACGCGCACACGATGTACATACAGCTCAAAAGAAACATTTTGGCAATTTTCGAACCAAAAAGACGAAATTGCTCCATTTAGACTTTCGATATAACTTTTTCTTTCCGCAGCATTGGAATACAGCGGTTTACATTGCGCTTATAGGAACAATTAGACGCGCCACAGGTATTCTCTATTTCCCACTCTGTACGGTACACGAGGACTGACAACAAAACACTGTGCGTCGGTATGGCGCTTGCAGGCAAACGCAGCGGCAAAAGTTACCGCGTTTATATCGTGATGGGCGATGGCGAGGAATACAAGAGCATCATGCACGACTTTGACGAACGAGAGGAGGCGCAGTGCCATGAATAAAATTCCGAACCGGCAGGCCATTTGCGACACACTGATGAAATCCGCCGCGCATGACCCGGACATTACCGAGCTGTACCTTTCCACCATTGACAGTTAAAGTCTATTGAATTTCAAAACGCATATTCGCAAGGCAAAACCGCGAATGTGCGTTTTTTCACTATTTTTACACCTTGCGGTTGACAACGCACGCGGTTTTGTAATAGACTGGAGATAACGCCGAAATGCGGCGAAGAATCTTGGGATAAGAGGTAAGTTTACTATGAAAAAAGGTGCGAAACGCAACCAAATTATCAGCGAGCTTTTACATGTGACGGACGAGGAATTCACGGATGAGGAACTGATTCATCAGCTGATTGCAACGGAAGTCACAAAAAACGCAGACAAGGACGAGCACATGACGTTTGGGCAGCGTGCCGCGGACGCAGTGGCGCGCTTTGCGGGCAGTTGGGCGTTTATTTTCAGCTTTATCGCCGTCATGGTCATTTGGATGGTCATAAACCTCGTTTTGGGTTCGAGAGCATTTGACGAATACCCGTTTATTCTGTTAAACCTCGTACTTTCGTGCATCGCTGCCGTGCAAGCGCCGCTCATCATGATGAGCCAGAACCGCCAAGAAGCGAAAGACCGTCAGCGTGCAGAGAATGACTATAAGATCAACTTAAAAAGCGAGCTCATCATCGATGATCTGCATAAAAAGCTTGACCTTGTTCTGGAAAACCAAAAGAAGATCAACCGCCGCTTGGATAAGATTGAAGCGGAGATTGCGCCGGAAAACGAGGAAAAATAACGCTTTACACATAAAGATTTGGGAGATCGTATTAAAAAAGCATCACCATCCGTAAAGGAACGACGGCGGATATCCCCGCCGTTTTGGAACAGAAAAAGCAGATGCACCCGATGTGGATTCGGGGCATCTGCTTTTTGCTGTCTTTCGATTTCAAATTTTACTCTGCTTCGCTCAAAAGCATACGGTCATTATCGAGGGCTTTGCCGGCGGCTTGCTTGAAGCGGTCGAGGAGGTCGGCAACAGTCATGTGGGCACGCTCTTCGCCGATGACGTCCAGAATGATCTTACCGGCGTTCATCATGATGGTGCGGTTGCCGAGCTCCAGTGCGGACTGCATATTGTGCGTAATCATCATGCACGTGAGGTGGTTTTCCTCCACGGTGTTTTTCGTGATCTCGAGCACCTTTTCGGCGGTAGCGGGGTCAAGCGCGGCGGTATGCTCGTCGAGCAGAAGGAGCTTCGGCGGGTTATATGTGGCCATCATAAGCGTGAGCGCCTGACGTTGGCCGCCGGAAAGCAAACCCACGGGCTGGGTCATGCGGTCTTCAAGTCCCATACCGAGCAGGGAGAGGCGTTCGCGAAACGCCTGTCTGTCCTTGCGGGAGATGGAGCTGAGCCAACCGCCGTGCCCCGCTGCGAGCGCGAGGTTTTCTTCGATGGTCATGCCCGGTGCGCTGCCGCGCATGGGGTCCTGAAACAGGCGGCCGATACTGCGGGCACGCTTATACTCCGGCATGAACGTGATGTCCTTGCCGTCAAGCTCAATCTTGCCGCTGTCCGTGAAAAAGCTGCCGGAAATGGCGTTGAAGAGCGTGGATTTGCCCGCGCCGTTTGCGCCGATGACGGTGATGAAATCGCCCTTTGCGGCGTGGAAGCTGAGGTCTTCGATCGCCTTTTTGGCGTTGACCGTGCCGGGGTTGAAGGTCTTCGAGATATGCGTGAGTTTAAGCATGGGTGCGCTCCTTTCCGAAACGGCGCTTCAGATACGGAAGCTGTTTTTTGAGGTACGGCCCGGAGATTGCCAGAATGACAATAACGGACGAGACGAACTTGAGCATGAACGCGGGCAGGTTGAATCGCAGCGCGATGGTATACACAAGGCGGAACACGAACGCACCGACGACCATGCCGAAGATACGCAGCGGAATTTTGCCCTTGCCGAAGAATGCGCCGCCGATGAGGAGCGATGCCAGCGCAACCGTAACCATACCGGTGCCGATATCGATGCTGACAGACTTTTGCGACTGCGCGAGCAAGCAGCCTGAAAGCGCCGTAAACGCATTGGAAATGCACAGGCCGATGATGGTCGTTTTAACCGGGTTGATGGACGAGGAGCGAACCATGTCCGGGTTATTGCCCGTCGCACGAATGGCGAGGCCGAGGCGTGTGCGGAGGAAAAGTCCCAAAACGACCGCCACGAGTACAACCGTGATGGTGATGACGATAAGCTTATATTGCCCCGCAAGCGGTGTGTTTTCGAGCACCGAACGCATTTTGGTGAAGACCGTATCGGAATTATTGAGGTTCAGAAGCGACGCGCCGTTCATGATGCCGATGTTGACGGAATAAAGCGCGGTATTGACGATGATGCCGGCAAGCAGACTATCAATGCCCATTTTCGTCTGTAAAAGAGCCGTGACGAAGCCGGAGACCATGCCGATCGCCATAGCGGCGGGGATTGCCAGAAACGGATGCCCGGAAAGCGCGACGGACGCGCCGACGACCGCGCCGAGCGTGAAGCAACCGTCTGTGGAAAGGTCGCATACGTTCAGCATGGAATAGCTCAAAAACAGTGCCAAAACAGTCAGCGAGCTGATGAGACCGAGCTCCAGCGCTGTCTGCCCAAGGGTCAGGATTGAATCGAAAGACATACAAAAACTCCTCGTTTTGCAGATTTGTGGTGATATGCCGAAGCCACGCGCCCGAAAACCGGGTGCATGGCAGCGGTGATTGCATTCTTATGGGTAAGTAAGGTATTGATGAAGTATGGTAGTATGAAGTGTTTGAAAGCTTATGGGGTAGGATAAGCTTTTGAGAGATTTAAATTAAGACTCGAGATCGCTGAAGCTCTCTGCGGTCGTGATCTCCTCCACTCTCGTGCAGTACGGAGCAAAAGCTTCGGAGACGGTATCGAAGTCGAGGCCGAGCTTTTCGCAGATTTCGGTGTTGACCGTTGCGGTGCCGTTGTCGAACGTGATGACCGGGGTGGTCGCCGGGTCTTTGCCTTCGGTGAGGATGGAAGCGATCATATCTGCGGTCTCACGGCCGAGGTTTGCGTAATCGACGCCGTAACCGAGGAACGCGCCGTTGAGGGCGAAGGAATCGGCGCCGGTGTAGTGCGGGATGCCTGCGTCAGCAAAGGTCTCGTAAATAGCGAGCTCTGCCTTCATGATGGTGTTATCGGTCGGGGTGAACACGGCGTCTACACCGTCGGAAACGAGAGCCTGTGCGGCGAGCGCGACTTCTTCGGCGGTCGTTGCGGTGCGCTCTACATATTCAACACCTTTGTCGTCGAGGTACGCCTTTGCGTGCTCGATGGCAGCGGTGGAGGAATCCTGTCCTACGTCGTATAAAAGGCCGATCTTCTTGGCATCGGGGTTCTGGGCGAAGATAAGGTTCATGACGGAGTTGGTATCGAGGTTATCGGAGGAGCCCGTCACGTTGCTGCCCGGCTCTTCAAGGGAAGCGACAAGACCCGCGCCGACCGGGTCGGACACGGCGGCGAACACGACCGGCGTTTTGCTGTCTTCGGTTGCGGACTGCATCGCCATGGCGACCGGGGTCGCGACACCGACCATGAGATCTACGTTATCGGCTGCAAAGTTTGCGATGATCTGATTCATGACGTTCGCGTCGGCGTTGCAGTTGTCGTACTTCACTTCGATCGTGATGCCCTGCTCGCTTTCAATCTCGGCGAGATGTGCATTGATGTTCTCAACGATCTGGTTTAAGGAAGCGTCATCGACGTAATTGCAGATGCCGATGGTGTACGATGCGCCGGAAGATTTTTCGCTTGCGGTGCTCTTTTCACTCGACACACTGCTTTCGGAAGCGGCGGACGAAGAAGAGTCGCTTGACGCGGAGGACGTGGAAGAAGCTGTGCTCTGACCGCTGCAAGCGGCGAGGCTGAGGGTCATAGCGGCAGCGGTGATCATGGCAAATACGTTTCTGAGTTTCATAAATTTATCGATCCTTTCAGGTTTGTTTTAATGCGTTCAAATGCGGTTCAAAATTTCGGATGCAGCGCGGCTGCGCCATCGTTTTGTGTAAACAAACATGAAATAACCTCCCTGAAAAACAAAAAATCCTGTCCCTGCAATCACTTGCTGGGACAGGATCAAAATTCCTGCGGTGCCACCCGGCTTGGTATGTGAAACACACACCCTCTTACGCGTACCATCATACGCAGACCTTTGTTTACGGAGAGCCACACTCCGTCTCACATACTCGGGAAATCCTTTTCTGTTCGCCCTCAGAAGTCCATTCCGCTTTATCTTTCCGCCGTGATCCCACCATCCACGACTCTCTGTGAGAAAAGTTGCCTAAAGCGTACTCACTCTTCCTCAACGGTTTAGTGCATTGTAGCACACATTTTTTCGGTTGTCAATTAGGTTTTTGAAGAAATTTTGGTTTTTTGTAAAAAAAGATACATTTTGTTAAAAATGGCCCATCAGCAACGCTCAAGATTTATAAGCCACTCGGCGCAGGCGTTCTCTACGACGAGCCTTGCCGCAAGGGCGGAATTGCCCGGAGCTAAGCCACACCCACCGCTCGTTGCGAGTGGCAGAGTTCATATCGCCTTATTATGCAAATCGTATTGCGGTCATCCTGTGACCTTTTTGTTATTCAAATGCAGCACGCGATCGCACTTCTCGGAGATGAATGCGTCGTGCGTGACGATGATGCAGATCTCGTCTTTGCAGACCTGCTTCAGAGCCTCAAACATGCCCTCTGCGGAGGCTTTATCGAGGTTTGCGGTGGGCTCGTCGAGCACGAAGACCGGGCGGTCATCGTAGAAAATGCGCGCCAAAGCGACCTTGCAGCGCTGACCGCTGGAGAGATTTTTGCCCTCCGGCTCGATCTCGTAGTCCGCTGTTTTTTCGTTTACAAACTCCGTGAGGTTGGCGAGTTCGACAGCTTTGCGGAACTTTTTCTCGTCAAACGGCTGATCCATGCAGATGTTTTCTTTGAGCGTGCCCGCAAAAACGGAGACGAAGCCGGAATCGTAGCTTAAATAATTGCGAATTTCCGCGCCGTGGACGGTTTTATTGCCGATTTTGAGCTCGACTTCGCCGCCCGTGGGTGTATAGAAGCCGATGAGCAGCTTTGTGAACGTGCTTTTGCCGCTGCCGTTTTCGCCGGTGAGCGCAACGATCTCGCCCGTGTGCACCTGCGTTTCGGCGTGGGACAGGATAACTTTTTCTTCGTCATACGCAAAGGAGAGGTCTTTTGCGGTGAGCGCTGCGCTGCCTGCATTTTGGACAGCGGGCTTTGCGGTTTGTGTGCTATTTTCGGTGGGCATGGAGAGGATTTCCCCGATGCGGTTTGCGGAGACCTTCACTTCGTTGACCTCGGCCATCCAGCCCGAAATGTGCAGGAACGGGCCATAGAAGAAGCTGACGAGGTTCACAACGGCGATGAGTGTGCCGACGGTGGTTTCGCCGCGCACGACGAGAAATGAGCCCATGCCGAGCGCGATGATGAACATGCCGACACCGAGGAAGTTATTGAGAAAGCCGATGGCGCCCTGCAAAACGCTGAGTTTGCCGACGTACTTCTGCTTTTGCGCGTATGTATCCCCCACGCGCTTCTGCACCCAGCCGAGCACGCCGTAGGACTTAAACAGCATGTACTGGCTTAAAAATTCCTGTAAGATATTGCGGTTTTTGTCTTCGTTCTGCATGATCTGAATGCTGTTCATCTCAAGCTTCGGGGAAATACGGATCATGGTGAAAATCAAAATCGGCACGACGACGATCATGACGACCGCGAGTTTCCACTCGAGGAGGAACATCAAAATAAAGCTGACGACGAACGTGAAACTCTCGAAAAAGATGCTCGGGATGAGCGTTTTGGAGTAGAAATTCGAGAGGGTTTCCGCGTCTTTTGTCATGCGCGTGAAGTAGTTATCCGCTGCGCCGCTGTCGAACGTCCTAAGGTCTGTGCGGTAGAGGTGCTCCACCATGGCGCTGCGCAGAGAAAGCTCCATGCGGCAGGAAAGCTTGCCCTGAAAAACGGACGTAACGACCTGCGAGATGCCGAGCAAGAGCAAAACGCCGACCGCGATGATAAGACATGTGGTGAGCGGCATGGCGCTTGCGTTTGTGGCGATGTCGAGGAACATTTTCATCAAAACAGACACCGCGATGACGGAAACGCCCAGCAGCACGGAAAAAATAACGAGCAAAATAAACTGCGGAACGTTTTGACGGATGAGGTGAAGGGAATACCGGTTTTGCTCTTTCTTCATTTCAAAATCTCCTTTTTGTTGTCTGAACTCATCATGTGACAACATGAAAATTCAGCCGTTTATTTGTTTTTGTGCAAAAGATCGACTTGCTCTCCCGTTTAACGCCAGTATACTATATCATCAAAAATTTGTCTACTTTTTTGCAAAACCATCTATTTTAACAATCAATTCGTCGAAATTTCCGCAAAATGACGAAAGCCGACGGCAGGGGCTTTTTCGCTCTGCCATCGGCTTTTATAAGATTAAAATACTTTTAATCCGTAAGCTGTGCTTTTTGCGCGCGGGCAAACCACGGGTACAAAAGGCCCGAGTAGTGCAGCTTAAAACGCGTTTTGAAGCTTGTATTCTTGTTCGTCGTGACGAGGTGCTCCAAAAAGCTCTGTACCGTGCGCTCCTCATACACCTCGAGCGCGATGCCGCCGTAGACCGCCTTTTCCAGCAGCTCGCACACGCGGGTGTAGCTGCCCGGTTCGATATTCGGAAACGCGTTCACGATAGCCGCGTCTACCTCTGCGGTGTTCCAGCCGATGCTGGCTTCTATGTTCCAAAGGCGCAGATAGCAAAGAATCTTTCTGCCGAGGAACAAAATGCGCTCCTGATTTTTGGCGCTCCTGAACTTTTTGATTTCCGTCATATAGATCACGCCGCGAGCAATCTCGAAGAGCAGAAAGAGGACGGTCAAAAGCAGCACGAGCGCCGCCGCGATGCCAAGCAGCAGATTTGCGGCATTGATCGCCGTGCCGACCGGGTCTGTAAACGGGCCGGAGTTATTGCCCGGCTTCGTGACCGGCGAAACATCAATCCGGCTGTCTTCAAGTGCGGCCGTTTTGTGCACGTTATCCGGCGTATCGACCATATCCCGCAAGGTGACGGCGTCATAATAATAGCCCGGCGTGGTATCGATCGGCAACCAGCCGACGCCGTCAAAATATACCTCGGCCCATGCGTGAGCGTCCTGCCCGGTGAGCGTGGTGTCGCCGCTTGCAATCCGTTCTGCGGGGGCGTAATAGCCCTCCACGTAGCGCGCGGGGATACCGTGCGCACGCAGCGCCTGCACGGCGGCAGAGGCATACTGCACCGCGTTGCCGCTGTGACTTTTCGTTAAGAACCAGCGGATGGGGTCGGTGCCAACCGGCGCGGCTTCGGGGCTATCCGTATACGCGGCCTGCCACTCCAGCACGTCGCGCACGCGGCGCACAGCGCTGTACACGCCGTCCGTCCGGGATTCATAATTGTCCCAGAACATGGACTGCAAAAGCGGCAGAAGGTCTGCTTCCACAGCGGTGTATGTATCGTACACAAAATCACGATAAACTTCCTCGGCCTCACAGTAGGCGGCCTGTGCATCGGTCACGGGGTCTGTCACCCACGCTTCCGCCACGGTCAGCTCCGAGGGGCGGGAGCCGGAGCGCTCATCAAACGTATATTCATGCACGCCGGTGAGCATAAAGCTGTTAAAGCGCGTGTCTTTTTCTTCAAACGCGCCGCTCCAATCTGTTCCGGAAACAGAGGACGGCGTGTAGACGTAGGAGCGTTCCGCGCCGCTTACTGTGACACTGACGCGGTTTTCGGACGGTTTGCTGTCCGATGTTGACAGGCTGTAATACTGCGAGACCTGCATGAGCGGGTCAAAATTATGGTCTTGAAGCCACTTTAAAATGCCGCTCTGTTCACCGCCGTAGGCTGCATCCGGCATGGCGCGCCATGCGCCGTCTTCGTAATCGCCGCCGACAAAGCCGCGCAGGTAAAAGCTCTTTTTCTGCCCGCTCTGCACCGTCAGCATCTCCTCTCCGGTCTCGTGCAGTATATCGGCTTTGGAGATATCGCCCTCGGGCAATGTGGCTTCGCCGTAGCGCAGCGTATGCACGCCCTCTTCGGTGTTTTCACGCAGCGTATCAACCGCGGAGATGTTGCCCGCAGGCAGCACCAGCGCAAAACCGATAAGAAACACCGCTGTGACCGCCCACATCACACCGGCGTGCAGCGTGCGGTAAGCAGCTTTGCAGGAGGTATACTCGCCGAGCAGGCCGCACAGCAAAAGCGCCGTTGCAAGCGGACTGAATGCCTCGCCGACAAGCCCGATGAGCACCCATATAAGGCAATAAACGGCAACAGGACCGCGTCTGCCGCCGCGCGTACACAACCAAGATACGAGCGCGCACAGCATTGTCAAAAGCAATGTGAAGGCGATGATGTCGCCTGCGAGGTCTGTCGTCGGCAGCAGTGCCGCGCCGCCCTCATGCGCCGCATTCCAACGCGTGATAAGGCGATTCACCCAGCTCATACCGCCGGAAAGCGGGTTGCCGGTGACAAAGCAGACCGGCAGAAAAACAAGCCACGGCACAGCCGCCGCGGCACGGTATATGTTCTTTTTCGCACCGAGATAATCCCCTGCGATGCAGCCCAGAAGCACCGTGACGGCACCGCCGAGCGGCAAGACGAAAAGACCCTTTAAATCAACATTCCAGATGACCATGAGCGCTATGAGCGCGCCCGCCGTAAGCAGGGCCGCGCGCAGGGAGCGCCACAGCAGATACGCTGCTTTGTTTTCGTTTTTTTCCGGGTAGACCGTAACGGTCTGCGGATGTTTCATGCGCGTCCCCTCTCTCAGCACAAAATGCGGTAAACTTCATCTTCGATTCGCTCGGCAGGCAGCTCTACCACTTCGTAGCCGCCGCCCACCGCAATATGCTGCAATTTGCCGCCGGACACCGCACTGATGACGGTAGTGCCGATGCGACCCTCAAGCGGTTTTAAGGACGCGGTGTATGGACCCGCGGTGAGCAGCACCAGGCGCGCATACTGACGATCCATCTGCTGTGTGAGGAAATACCGCATGCCGGCGCCCTCGGTTTGCTGCAGTGGGAAGCACATCCAGTGCATGAGCATCTGCTGGAAATCCTTCTGCGTGCGCACCTCGTAAATTTCGAGGCCATTACGCGTAGGCACGGCGGCGCTGAACGTGATGTGCTGCTGCACAAGCTGCGTGCCCACGGCCGCTGCTACGGCTGCCGCGGCGTTCAGTTCTTCGAGCGGCGTCGGTTCGCCGTTTTTCTCTATGCCGAAATCCATAAGCAGCACGATGTTATACAG
>OCQB01002676.1_pt1 | contig 11542 bp, 3 predicted proteins | sample 1538631 | NCBI WGS metagenome assembly OCQB01 (sample SAMN04571713, study PRJEB22368) | human gut metagenome | biome: human gut; material: stool | host: Homo sapiens | place: Luxembourg | collected 2012-10-19 | reverse complement strand
GAAAAAAAGCCTAACGGTTCAAAATATCCTCAGGAAAAAATTACAGTAGGTTAAGCATTCCTATAGAGAATGAAATTTGAAAAAAATAAAATCTCCCCGTATGATGTATATGAGTTTGGCGACTTAATACATCAGAGAACAAAGGAGATTTTATAACATGAGTAAAAGAAACCATTTAAAGGAACGCTTAAACGAAAAATTGCAAGCTATTTCATTTTCAACATTAGTTGTGGGCATTGATATTGCCAAGAAAAATCAATGGGCAAGATTTGTTGATTGCCGTGGCATTGAGCATGGCAAAGCCTTAAAATTTGAAAATAATAAAAATGGCTTCGAGAAGATTTTAACAATTATATATGAATTGTGCAAGAATGATGGATTTAAAAATGCTGTTGTCGGTATGGAACCAACCGGACATTACTGGAAACCGTTGGCGAACTATTTAATTAAAAAAGGACTAACTGTTGTGCTGGTAAATCCATATCATACCAAGAAATCCAAAGAATTGGATGATAACAGTCAGACAAAATCAGACATAAAGGATGCACTTACAATAGCTAAATTAGTTAAGGATGGCAGATACTTTGAAACATATTTGCCACATGATATATATGCAGAATTAAGAAGTTTAACAGCAACAAGAACCGGAATGTTAAAAAGGATGAAATCCATAAAGAATACTATAATTGCGGTTTTAGATGAATACTTTCCAGAGTATGAAAGTGTGTTTAAATGCATTTTTATAGGGAAGGCATCCCGTCATATATTAAAAACCTGTCCGTTACCGGTTTTAATAAAAGAACTGGGAGAAGATGGTGTGCTTGCTGAAATAAAGAAGGCTGTAAAGAAAACAGTAGGAAGAAAAAAGGCAAAGCAACTTTTAGAAGCTGCACAAAATAGTATTGGTGTTGATTATGGTGAGAGTGCTACCCCATTTAGAATAAAACAATATATGTCAGAATTGGAGATGATGGAAAAACAGCTTACTCAGATTGAGGAAGAAATGAAGAAGGCACTTGAAAAGACAGGATTATCAGAGTATTTACTTAGTATTCCGGGCTCAGGAGTTGTGTCGATGGCTTCGGTGTTAGGGGAATTGGGAGATCCGTTAAGATTTGAAAATCCAAGACAAATGAGCCATATGGCTGGATACAACTTAATTGAAGACAGTTCAGGAAAGAACAAAAGCGGAACCCGCATATCAAAAAGAGGGCGTAAAAATCTTCGATGTGTGCTTTACAAAATGGCATTAATTATGGTTGCAGTAAATCCAGAAATGAAATAATTATACAAATATTTAAAAACAAGAGAAAGCAATCCATTGAAAAAAATGCAGGCATTAGTTGTTGTAAGTAAAAAGATTTTGACAATGATATATACTTTATCAAAGAAAAAAGAGTATTATAATCCAGAGCAGGTCTTTGGAAAAATTAGAAAAGAGCAGCTACAGGCTGCCTAATAGATTCATAAAGCTGATATAGGTATAAGGGGAAGGAGGATTTCTCCATAAGCCCAATGAGGCAGCACTAAAGCACAAGTCTCCCCTATGCCTTTATCCATAAAACAGAATGAAGGAATGTAAGGACATTGATCCAGTGAGAACTGATAGGGTAAGCGTATGGATATACACCAGAGATGAATCAGAAGTAACTAATAATATTTCGTACCATATGGTATTGAATATATAAAACAAAAATATATCGGAGAGATATATTGACAAATTTCAAATATTGAGATAGGAGAAATACATTATTGATATATATAATAGGAGTGATTGGTGTAATAAGTTTGATTCACATATTGATAAAATATTAGCAATAATAAAAACGATTCAATACCATAATCCGTTGGAAAAATCAAGTCTTTATTAACGATATAATACATGATACAATCCCTACAATGTCGAATTATTTATATATTCGCACATTTTAACTACTAGATGAAGATTACAGAAATGGAGGGAAAAGTATTGAAGAAGGTAGTAAAAAGATTTATGGTACTTGTATTAGTGATAACATTAGCTACATGTAATACAGGGACAGGCTTTTCATTAGTAAAAGCAGAAGAAATAGTTGAAACAAAAGAAAAAACAGAAGTAGGAAGCAATGTTAATAATGAGGGATATTGCGAGCCAGAAGTGGTAGAGGAAATTGTATCAGACAGAACAACAGACTCCACCACTTTTTTGCTGTCTAATGGGATGAAACAGACAACTTATTATTCAGATGACATTTATTTTGAAAATGAAAAAGGTCAGTTATCTGAGTATGATAATGAATTTGTAAAACTTGATAAAAGTGATAAAAAACAGGTTGTAGATTCAGTGGAAGTAAAAGGAACAGAAAAGGAAAAATACAGTTATGTAAATAAGGAAGGTGATTCTAAGCAGTTTTTACCAAGCAGATTGTCAGAGAAAACACCAATAGTAATGGCAAAAGAGAACTGCATAGTATCTTTTTCACCGGCAGATGTGGAAGATGAAGATTCAGAAGAAAACATTTTGTCATCAGAAACTGAAAAAGTAAAATCGGACTCAAAGAGTGTGACAAGTGTATATGACGGAAGTAGGGAAGAAAAGAAAGTAATTGCCGGATACGAAGGGGAAAATAAAGCAACAGAACTGTCATATGAGTCATTGAAGCATGGATTAAAGGAAACCATTATTCTAAAAAATAAACCAAAGAGCAATGTTGTTTCCTTTAACATGACATTACAGGGATGTTACGCGAAAGTGGATGAAACAGGTGGTGGAATAACACTGTATTCTGAGGATGATGACATTGTGGGTGGAATGGAAGCACCGTTCATGGACGATGCCACTGAAAATAATTATTCAGAGGAAATACATTATGAATTAACAGAAATAAATGAAAAAGAAGATGACGTGCACAGATACATTTTAAAACTGGTGATTGATGAAAAGTATCTGGAGAATGCAACATATCCGGTAGCAATTGATCCAACTGTTACATGGAATGGAACAACTGATCTTCCGGAGACATATGTGCTTAACAGTGCTAAAGGCACAAACTATTTTAGCAGTGGAGTAAAGACTTTTTCCGTGGGAAAGGGAAGTCAGGGTGTGTTCAGAACATATTTCAGAGCAAAGTCCCTTGCAAAAACAGTAAATGATAAATACATAGACAGCGCAACACTTACGGTGTATGAAAACGGTTCAGGCGTAAATGGTTCAACAATATATGTAAAGCCGGCAGCTGCAAGTTTTAAATGTGGAACAGTCACATGGAATAATCAGCCGGGCGGAACAAGTGCAAATTTGGCATTATTTAAGTCAAAGGGTTCAGCAGATGCAAAACATGAAATCAATCTAAAAACATGGGCACAAAACGTGGCAAAGGGATCAGGTGATGGAAACAAGTGTTACGGACTGCTGTTTAAGGCAGGAAGTGAATCATCTTCTTCATATGTAAGATTCTATGGAGCAAGAGCATCCAGTCATGTACCAAAATTAAAAGTAGTATATTATGATGCTCCTACAACAGCATCAGCGGTAACAGCCAAGTGCAGTAGTGATGCAAACAGAAGTTACCTAAAATCAGGTGAAAGTTTAAAAGTAAGTTGGGCGGGAATTTCTGCGCATGCGCTTTCTTATGTTCAATATAGAATCACGGACGCAGATGGCAATACACTAAGCGGACATGGATATTCCGCATCAACCAAGATAGGAACAACTGCCTCAGGAAACGCAACAATTAATGTGGGAGACCTGAAGAATGGAACCTATAAGGTTTATACTAGAGGAGTAGACAAGGGAGGAATAACAGGAACAGGAAAAAGTGCAACATTTCACATTGATAAGGCTAAACCTGTTTTTACAAAATTTGTAATTAAGGAAAGTACAAACACAAATACATACAGCGATAGTGAACCTGTATTGGAATATAGTGTGAAGGATGACAATTTTTATTGCGTTCAGGTCAGCGTAAATAACGGAAGTTATAAAAGTTTAAGTGATGACAAAGAAAGTGAAGATGAGGAAATATCAGGTCTGGTGTCCGGACAGGCAAACACAATTAAAGTAAGGGCAGTGGATAAGGCAGGAAACGTAAGTGACGTAAAAAGTTTTACATATTATTACGATGAAGATGCCCCGGTCATAAGTGCGTCAATTAATCCTAATACTAATAGCGAAAAAATGGATAACTCAGAGAAAAAGCCTGTATTGAAATATACAATAAGCGATAAGACATTAAAAAGTTATGAAGTAGAATTAAATGGAGAAAAGATAAATGTTAACGGTTCATCAGGGGAAGTGGAATTAAAGAATGTTGAAGAAGGAGAAAACAACATAAGCATTACTGCAACGGATAAGGCAGGTAATGGAGAAGAACAGGAGTTAACATATTATAGAGACACTGTCACACCAGAGGCAGGGTATGTTAAAGTTATACCAAAAACTGGATTTTTTAATACAAGTAATAAGCTTCCAATTGTTTATTGGAGTGGATTTAGTGATGATAATCTGTCAGAGATTCAAATAAAGATAAATGATGGAGAGTATAAGACCTTGGGACTAGACTCAAGTGGAGAAGGTCAGCTTCAGGGCGTTGATTTTTCAAAGGATGGAAAATACACATTAACTGTAAGAGCAGTTGATAAGGGGGGGAATGTTTCAAAAGAGGTAAGTTGTAACTATTATTATGAAACAGCGGACTATGAACTGGATAATTATACACCCGTAAATGTTTATGCAGTTGAACAGATTGGAGGAAACACAATCCTCAGATTTTCCACAAAGAGCGGAAAGTTCAGAGATGATGTTAAATATCAGGTATATAGGTCTGAAACACCAAATGTGGTAATAGACAATGATACACTTGTAAAGTCATACTCTTCAAAGGGAATGATAAAAGTATCAGGGGAAGAAGGAAAAACTTATTACTACAAGATAAGAACTGTTAAGAAAACAGAAAATGGAAACATTTATAGTGACTGTTCAGAAGAAATATCATCAGGGACAATTGGACTGGAAACAAAGAATAACAGACTTGGAAATAATTCGATGTTTACGTATTCATCCGTTTCAAATCCAAACGGAACAGGACAGATAGAATTGTCAAAAGGAAATTTCCTTTATGAGCAGGATGACATTTCACTTCCGGCAATAAGCATTCCGGTAAAGATAACAAGATATTATAATTCCAAATCGTTAAACAAATCATCCTTTGGATACGGATGGAACTGTGAATATGATGCTTATGTTTCAGAGTGTGATGACAAATATTATTATTCTGATGGAAGCAGGGCAGTCTATACCTTTGAAAAGCAAAACACACCATATATGAGTGAGTGTGTTGAGAATGCTGACATGAAACTGAAAACTGATGATGATGTGATAAACAAAACAGTTGAGAAGACAACAGGTGAAAAGGAAAACCTGGAAATAGATGTGCATTATAAGGTTACTGATAAGACAGGAGAAATATTAAGATTTGATGATGCGGGAAGACTTGTCTTAATTGAAGAAGCAAATAATAACTTTGTTTGTATTTCATACAATGAAAAAGACGGGAAAATCAAATCGGTATCAACAGACAAAGGTCAAAAGGCTGTCTTCTCTTATAATGAAGAGGGACTTGTCAGTAAAATATCAGTTGAGGATAATGCATACGGGTATTCTTACACATATGAGGATTCTCATCTTGTAAAGGCAACATATCAGGGAACAAACGGAAAGAAAATTGAGTATAAATATTCCTATAAAAACGGATTACTGTCAGACATTGTAGATGCAAATGGAAACAGCTACCTGTTAGAGTATAATGCAAATGGAACAATAGGAAAATATGTAAAACCAAATGGAGAACATACTAAATATTCATATGGTTATTCAGAGGGAGAAAAACTTTCCAAAGCAGTTGTTTCATCATACAATGGTTCAAGTGAAGACAAAAAGTTATCCTCAGAGACATACTCTTTTGCAGGGGATGGAAGAGTTACAGAGAAAAAGGATGGAAGTGGCAATGTAACCACATATGAATATGATAAGGAAAAGAAATCCTTAATAACAAACACAGCGGAAAAATCATGTTATTATGCACTGGAAAATAACAAGGTTGTGAAAAAGAATGCAAGCGAAAAGGAGAATACGGAATATTATCCAAATGGAAACATTAAGAGCGAAAAAGATTCATCAGGCAACATAATCACTTATGAATATAATGACACAAGAAATGATTTTACAAAAGTTCAGCCTACACAAAGCATTACTAAAGATTCAAATAACAACATCATTTCAAACAGGAAATATGAATATGATGAAAAAGGTAATATTTTAAAGGAAACGGATTTCGTCGAAAAGAAAATCACAAGGTATGAGTACAGTAAAGACGGAAGTGGTCTGGTTAACAAGGTTACGGAAACTCTGGTAGAGAATACAAATAATGAGGCAAACGGCATAAAGTTCAGTGTTGAAGATACGGAATACAATGAGGTCGGTGACGAAAAAAATGAAAATTCAGTAGAAGGAACAGTAGAGGAGCAGGTTGAATATACTTATGACAGGTATGGGAATGTAATTGAGGAACTCGATAAGAAATCAGGGAACAAAACACAGTATGAATATGATGATTTCTTTAGAACAATAAAAACAACGGAAACAAAAACTGAAAAGGGAAAAACAACCGTTAAAACAACACAAAGTAAATATGATAATAACGGAAATGTTGTGGAGAGTACTGATGAGTGTGGAAGAATAACAACATACACATATGATTCATTAAACAGAAACAAGACAACAACCCTTAAGGTTGGGAGCGACACAAAGATTACTAAAAATGAATATACATATGGAAGCACAGATGTTTTTGATGGAGTGCAATGCATGGTAGTAAATGATGCGTTCATAACAACAACATATAATGAAAAGGGTGAGGAACTTAGCAAATCTTATGTAGATGGAAACGGAAGAACCGTGAAAGAATTAAGTAACGGATTGTATAGTGATTATACATATGATTCACAGGGAAAAGTCTTTACTACATATGTAAGTGGAATGAATGAGGATGACGTAAGCAAGGTTGTGGGTGAAAAACTTACGGTAACAACATATGATGCAAAAGGAAATCAGACTTCAACAATAACAAATCCTGAGATTACGGGAACACAGTATGAAGTTGGAAATGATTCAATAGTTACAAAGAAAGAATATGATGTAAATGGAAACGTAACAAAGTCTGTAGACGGTGAAGGAAATGTTACATCATATGAATACGATAACCAGGGAAGAGTTACACAAGTAACAACGCCTGAGGGAAATGCCAATTCATACAAATATGATAACATAATAAATGATAAGGAACTTATTAACTTAAAAGGTGTCATTGACAATAAGCTTGTTGAAAGCACAGTTACTGATGCAATGGGAAACATTTCAAGAACATATAATAATGGGGCCGGTCAGACATTAAAAATACTGGACGAAATAAATCAGAAGGATAATTCAGGAAAGGGAATATCCACAGTATATGAATATGATGACAATGGTCAACAGATAAAGGAAACATATGCTGATGGAAGTTATGTACAGTCCGAATACGAAGCATCAACAGGTTATTTATTAAAAAAATCCAAATTTAATAAAAACGGAAAATGTGAAAGCTATACAACATATTCATACGATACAGAAGGAAATGTACAGTCAGCCATTGATTACAAAAATGGTGAATCATACAGACATACATATTATGAATATGATAAATTTGGAAGAAACATTGCTGTTTCTGAAATTAATGCAGGCAGCACTCCTTCAAAAGATGTAATTGAAAAGGCAAAAATAAAGTATGTTTACAATGTTGATGATAACATAGAAAAAATTTATTATCCGAATAATTCAGGAGATAAATTAAAAGGAATAAAGTTTGTATATAACAAGGACAAGTGGATTACTGAAATTGATGGAATATTGTCTGATAAGACAGTTCCAATCAGAAAGTATGAGTATTATAATGACAGTAAAATACAATACATCAGGGATTACAAAAATTTCTTAAGTAATGGAACGGATTACATTCAAAGAGATTATGAATATGATGGTTTTGACAGAGTAACATCAATGAAGTATTATACGAATTCCAATAGGGAAAAAGTACTTGAAAGCTATGAGTATAAATACGACAGAAACTCGAACATTACATATAAACATGAGAAAACCGGTTATGATAATTCATTAAAGGATGAGGAAACAAACTATTCTTATGATAAAGATGGAAGACTTGTGGCCTCTGAAAAAAATAACAGACTGTTATATAAAACAACACGGTGCACCTACAGGTATGATAAGGTTGGAAACAGAACATATGAGTCTGAACTAGAGACTGACACGGTAGCAACAGACCAGTCAAAAACAACAGGTCGTTATTCATATAACAGTTACAATAGCCTGAATCAGTTAACTTCAAGCACGGTAATCGAATGTAAGGACGGTTCAAGTGTTAAAACCTCAAGCAAGTCATATAAATATGATGTAAAAGGAAACCAAATAAGTGCCACGGATACAGGAAACGGAACAGTTACATCTTATGAATATGATGTTGAAAATCAGTTAGTTGATGTTAAAATAGAAAAAGACAATGTTGAGGTAAGCAGACAGCATAATGATTATAACGGTCAGGGACAGAGAATCAGAAAGACGGAAACAACAACGGCAGATGGAAAGTCCATCACAACCACAACATGTTATTATTATGAAGGAAGTGTACTATTATACACAACGGATGATAATGGTAAAAAGACAAGCCAGAACATCATAGGAAATGAGAACAATACATTTGCAGGCATTAGATATTATGGTGGCAGCCAGAGTGAGTATTTCTATTCAAAGGATGTTCAGGGCTCTACAACAGCCATAACAAATGGAAAAGGTGAATGCAGTCAGAGTTACAGTTATACAGACTATGGCGAAACATCAATTGAAACAGATAGTGATTTCTATAATGAAATTTGTTATACAGGTGGAATTTATGATGAATTAACAGGACTTTATTACCTGAATGCCCGCTATTATAATGCAGATGAAGGTGAATTCTTAAGTCAGGACACGTACAGAGGAGCGGAATCAGATGAGAATTCATGGAACTTATATGCATATTGCGCGGGAAATCCTATAAGTTATGTGGATACGAGTGGACATTTTATTGAAACATTGCTTGATGCAGGTAGCATTGTATATTCAGGATATGAATTGATAAATGATCCATCCTGGGGAAATTTAGGTTATTTGGCTTGGGATATTGGTGCTACATTTCTTCCTTATGTACCAGGATCATATGTAGGAAAAGGTGCAAAGGCAGGTATAAAAGCATCTAAAGCAATATCAAGAAGTTCATCTGCAGCTAAAGTATCATTAAAATTCAGGAAGACCAGAAAAATTGCAAAGGCAGGTAAATTTGCAGTTAAAAAGAAAATGGCATTGCGAGCTGCTGAGACAATTTCTGACATTAACAGTATGTCAAAAATTTCAATAGGCGAGTATAGACATTTAAAAAAGTCATATAAAGGAGTTAAAAATGTTGAAGTACATCATATAATTGAAAAACGTTTATTACGCACAATGAAAACGACTTGTAAAAAAGGGGAAATGCTTTCAATACCTTTGTCAAAAAATCTACATAAGAAAATAACAAAAAGATGGAAAAAACAGATAGGATATGGAACTAATTACAGCGGTGTGACCAAGAAAAAACTGTTAGTTGCTTGTGACAAGGTGTATGGAGACATGCCTAAACTTAAAACAATTGCAAAGAGATGGATAGAGGCTAATTATGGAAAATAAAGGAATACTAATAAAGCGTTTAAGAAAAAAGGAGAGACAAAAGTGGAAATTTATGCAGAAATAGCAGTAGGTGTATACCCAGAATTTGCTTACAAACGAGCAGAAGAGGAACGTGAACTTAGAAACAAGTTAAAATCTTATGTGGTAAGAAATGATGGGGAATTGATAGGTGATGTGTATAAAGTAGAATATATGAGTCAACTTTATAATGAAATAATGAAGTTTGGAGAAAATATGGATGAAGTGGATTTAATAATTGAATATTTCTATAAGTACACTGACGAAGAACTTGAAAAGGCAAAAATGTTTTGGTTAAATCCGACAAGAAGTTATATTCAGAGCAAGGATTATAATGACTATCCATGTGATACATGCGGAAGAAGAATACTAAAGGATGTGGACATTATAAAAGTTGGAAAGAAAGTAAAGGGCGGAAGACCAAGAAAAATGTTCAAGTTTGGTGCAGGAATAGAAGAACTGTTATGCGTGTCAGCTGACCTATACAATTATTTCTTAGACAATGGAGTTAACAGTGAGGATTTTAGACCGGTCTATTGCGGTAAAGAAATGCAAGGATATGCATTTACCCCCATAGAAGAATATGACGTTATATCAAGTGTCTATGAATATAGAATATGTGAAAGTTGCGGCAGAGAGTATGCCTTATACGATATTCCAAAGGGCTATCATCCTGAAAAATTCGAATTACGTGAGCTAATAGATTTTTCAGCACACGACGTGTACAAGACTAAAGTATATTATGACAGAGAGCAGAGAATACTGATTAGCCCAAAGCTGTTTAAGCTTATGAAAAATTATATTAAAGATAATGAGTATAAGGCAATATTTTAAACCTAAAATTATTTCACAAATACATGAACGTTTTACAGTTTATCATAAAAAATCATAAAGTGTTATATTGCTCGCAATGCCTGATTAACAAAGGCGTTGCGGGCATTTTTGTAACACTAAATAATGTATGATAAACTGATATAAAATCCCTAGGCTCTTCAGGCAAAGAAGGAGTTGTCACTGGAGGGAAAACATCAATACTTGGGAAAAATATGTTGGCAGAGATGAATGTGTCAAAACGAACAAAGTGGGCAGGATATCAAGCTTAATCTATGAAAAACCTTTGGACAGTGAACTGGAAGAGTGGCAGATTTTTATTTAAGATTTGTATTATAGAATTATGTCAAAAAATTTTCAAGACAAAGATATCGCTTTTTCTGTCCCACTTACAAAAATACAAGAATTTAAAATAAAGAAAATATTAAATGAACAAGAAGGATTTTTGTTGAGGATAGGAGTGGAACAGAGTGTGATATCGACCTGTAATTGTTTGTGTGGCAATTAATGAAAGATATCATTGCAAAATAGGTAAATAGAGATATTTTTTAGTAAATATGGTATATTCATGATCATCGCCAAGATATTGTTTAAAAAGGCTATGTGAAATGTCAAATGCAGAAGCGGAATTCTTATAGTCTTTTTTATTAAGGGAAATAATACCTTGATAAAACATTCCGGTTGTGTAATCAAGATTATTGCATCCAATATAGTCAGTGATTATATCAAGTGCAAATTGTAGTATATTTTCAGCGGTAATATAATCCTTTAGTGATAGTGACTGTTTTACCATATGAAATGTCTGCTGGAGGGTATCGTTTCTTTCCATAATTCCAAGGTATGAAGGGGCTGTCGCACTAGCGATTTTTAATCGCAAGTGCGATGGTCCCTTTTTAGTTG
>OCQB01002669.1_pt1 | contig 11574 bp, 10 predicted proteins | sample 1538631 | NCBI WGS metagenome assembly OCQB01 (sample SAMN04571713, study PRJEB22368) | human gut metagenome | biome: human gut; material: stool | host: Homo sapiens | place: Luxembourg | collected 2012-10-19 | reverse complement strand
GTGGTGGCGGCTTCCACGAGCCGTACGTCGAGACGCGCACGTTCACCGATATCGTCACGCTGACGGAAGATAACTTCCAGACTGAGGTGCTCGACGATCCGGGCCTCATCATCATCGACTTCTGGGCCGAGTGGTGCCAGCCGTGCAAGATGATGGCGCCTGTCTTTGCCGAGCTCAACGGGGAAGAGGACAAGGTCAAGTTCTGCAAGGTCAACGTCGACGAGCAGCCGAACCTCGCTTCGATGTTCGGTATCGACTCCATCCCGACGCTCGCCGTCGTGCAGGACCGCCACACGCTGACCGGCATGGTCGGTGTGCACGATAAGGCCGACATCAAGGCGATGCTGGAGAAGTGCAAGGCATGAGAATTCGATACAACGAAGACGCGGAGGTCGTCGCCCGCCTGCGCGCCGCGCTCTTAAAGCGCGATTTACAGTGCCCCTGCCGCTTGCAGAAGATCGAGGACAACGTCTGCATGTGCAAGGAGTTCCGCGACCAGATCGCTGACCCCGAATTCGAGGGCTACTGCCACTGCCGTTTGTACTACAAGGAAAAGTAAAAATTGGTTATAGACCTATGGTATTTTACCACACGTCTGAAAAAAGCACCGGCCAAGACGGTGCTTTTTCATTCCATCAAGCGCTGCATATCCTGCGGGATAGGCGCTGTAAAGTGTAATTCCTGTCCGGTGACCGGCTGGGTGAACCACAGCTCGTACGAGTGCAGCGCGGGGCGGGCGATGAGGGTTTTGTCCTCCGTGCCGTAGAGCCAGTCGCCCGCGAGGGGATGACCGAGGTATGCCATGTGGACGCGAAGCTGATGCGTGCGACCCGTCTGTGGGCGCAGGCGCAGGAGCGTGAAGCGGTCGTTTACTTGCAGAGTCTCGTACTCCGTGAGGCTCGGAAGTCCGTCCGCGCGCACGCAGCGGCGGATGATGGAGCCCTCCGCGCGGCCGATCGGCGCGTCGATGACGCCGCACGGCGGTTCAACTCTGCCGACGGCGACAGCGCGGTACTCGCGCCGCAGATCGCTTGAATGCAGCGCGCGGCGTAGGCGGTCGTGCACGTAGCCGCTCTTTGCGGCGATGAGGAGACCGGACGTTCCCTTGTCGAGCCTGCTCACAAAATGCGGCACGCTGCCCTCGCCGAGATAACTCGTCAGCATCGCTGCAAGGCTCGGCGCGGAGGCGTCACCCGACTTCGGGTGCATGGCGACGCCCGCAGGCTTGTTGAGCACGAGCAGGTCGTCGTCCTCGTAGACGATGTCGGGCTTTGCCGCATTTGCGCAGTACAAGTCCTCGCGCGGCGTACGCTCGCTGAGGACGACGCTGACGGTGTCGCCCGCGTGGACAATTGTGTTGACATGGACGCTCTGTCCGTTCAATAAAATGGCGTTTTCGCGCCATTTGAGGCTTTTGAGCAGCGTGTAGGAAAGCTGAAGACTGCCGCGCAGGATGCCTTTGACCATGCGGCCGTCCTCCTCCGGCGTCACGGTGTATGTGAGAATGCGCATGGAAGCCCTCCTTTCCCGAAGTAAACAGCGCGTAAAATTCACACATAGTATACCATCTTCGCGCGAAAAATGATATACTGAATCACACTTCGGCGCTGCCGAAAAACAAGCAACAGGAGGCCAATGGCATGGACAAGAGAACCATCTGCCTTTTGAACGATTCCTTTCCGCCCGAGATCGACGGCGTGGCGAACGCCGTCGTGAACTACGCGAAAAACATCACGAAAAGCGGCGAAAACGCCATTGTCGTCACGCCGACAATGCCCGGCGCGGACGACAGCGCGTTCCCATTCCCCGTGCTGCGCTACCCGAGCATCGACACGCGCAAGAAGCTCGGCTACGTGGCGGGCTATCCGTTTTCACCCGAGACCGCGCGCGTGCTGACGGAGCAGAAGGTCGAACTGATGCACACGCATTGTCCCATCACGTCGTGCCTGCTGGCGCGCTCGCTGCGCGCCGTGGTCGACGCGCCGCTCGTGCTGACGTATCACACGAAGTACGATGTCGACATCGCCAAGGCTGTGCGCGGCAAGCTCTTGCAGGAGAGCGCCATTCGCGCGCTGGTGCAGAACATCGCAAGCTGCGATGAGGTCTGGGTCGTGAGCCGCGGGGCGGGGGAAAATCTGCGCTCGCTCGGTTACGAGGGCGACTACATCGTGATGGAAAACGGCGTGGACGTGCCGCGCGGGCGGGTGTCTGACGAGGCCATCGCCGCGGCGACGGGCAGATATGACCTGCCGCAGAACGTGCCGGTCTTTCTCTTCGTCGGGCGGCTGATGTGGTACAAGGGTATCCGCATCATTTTAGACGCGCTGAAAACGCTGCGCGAGAAAAATGTCGACTTCCGCATGGTGTTTGTCGGCGAGGGCGCAGACGGCGCGGAGATCCGCAGCTATGCGGAAGAGCAGAAGCTCTCCGACCGCTGCTTTTTCACAGGTGCGATCTCTGACCGCGAGATCATCCGCGCGTGGTATGGCAGATCCGACCTGTTTCTCTTCCCGTCGACGTTCGACACGAACGGCCTTGTCGTGCGCGAGGCCGCAGCCAGCGGTACGGCGACTGTGATGATCCGAAATTCCTGCGCGTCCGAGGGCGTGGGCGACGGGCGAAACGGCTTTTGCATTGAGGAAAACGCCGCGGCGATGGCGGCAAAGCTCAAAGAGCTCTGCCGCGCGCCGGAGGTGATGCAAGTGGTCGGCGAAAACGCCCAGCGCGAGCTGTACGTTTCATGGGAGACGGCGGTGCAGCGCGCCATGGCACGCTACGAGGTCGTCATCGACAATTACCGCAGCGGAAAATATCCGAAGCGCGAGCGCTTCGGCGACGAGTTTTTCAAAACGCAGGGCGGGCTGATGGAGGCCTTTGCCAGCGTGGGCGAGCTGAGCGAGGAGATCGCCGCGGAGCTGCGCATTGAGCGCGACGAGGCGTTGCAGACCATTGTCCGTTCGCGGCAGGAGCTTCGCGGGCGGTTCGGCGAGACAAAGCAGGAGCTCGCCGAGCGCTACGAGACGATTTTGCAAAAAGTGGACCGCTATTTATGAGAAAAAGACGAGCGAAAATTCGCTCGTCTTTTCTTCTTAATCTTCGTGTTTTGGCTTTTCCGCGGCGAACCACATGTTCCACTGGAAGGAGTACGCCCTACGCGACGCCTCGTCCGCGCAAATTAGACGCACGCGCGACGGCTGTGCGTGCTCATAGCCGTAGTCCATGATGGCGCGCAGGACGCGGTAGGCGGCCTTCAGGTCGCTGTCTGTGCAGGAGAGGGTCAGCGTGTCGCCGTCCGTGAGCGGCAGAAGTTCGGTCGCATGGTCGGAAGAGGGGAGGGCGGAGATGTCCCCGCAGATGATCTCAACGGTCATGGCAGCCTCCTCAGCGGTTCAGATACGCGCGGCACTTTGCCTCCGCGTCGTGCGCAAGCTGTTCTTCGTCGACTGTGACAAGATGACCGTGGTCGACCGTCACACGGCCCTGAACGACTGTGTAGTCAACGGGTCCGCGCACGCCGACAGTGCCGAGCACGCTTTTGGGGTCAAAGCACGAGCCGACGAGCTCGAGCCTGCGCGAGTCGATCATGAAGAGGTCGCAGCACTTGCCGACCTCGAGCGAGCCGATGTCGTCGCTGCGGCCAAGGATGGCCGCGCTGCCGCATGTTGCCATCTTGAGCACGTCGTAACCGCTGGGGGCAGCTTTGCTGCTGTTCAAACGGTGCAGCAGGAACGCGACGCGCAGTTCCTCCATCAGCGATGAGCCGTCGTTCGAGGCTGAACCGTCAACCGCGAGGCCGACCGGCACGCCGAGCTTCAGCATCTCGGGCACGCGGGCGACGCCGGAGGCGAGCTTCATGTTCGAGATCGGGCAGTGCGCCACGCCGGTGTGCGTCTTTGCCAGCACGCGCAGCTCCTCGTCGTTGAAGTGGATGCCGTGAGCGAACCAGACGTCGCTGCCCGTCCAGCCGAGGCGCTCCATGTACTCGAGCGGGCGGATGCCCTCGCGCGCGAGCATGAAGTGTTCTTCGTCCTTCGTCTCGCACAGGTGGGTGTGCAGGCGCACGCCGTACTCTCGCGCGAGCACGGCGCTCTCGCGCAGAAGGTCGGCAGACACGGAGAACGGCGAGCACGGGGCGAGCGCAACGCGGTGCATCGCGCCGAACGACTTGTCGTGGTATTTCTCGATGACACGGGCGGAATCGGCCATGATCTCGTCGACCGTCTGCACGACGCTGTCGGGCGGCAGGCCGCCGTCCTTGACAGAGAGGTCCATACTGCCGCGCGAGGCGTACATGCGCGCGCCGATCTCGTCCGACGCGGCAAACTGCGCGCCAATGAGGTCGCCCGCGCCCGCAGGGAAGACATAGTGATGGTCGAAGCAGGTCGTGCAGCCGTGCTTCATCAGCTCGCCAAGGCCCGTGAGCGTCGAGAGGCGGATGACGTCCTCGTCGAGGTTTTTCCAGATCTCATAGAGCGTTTTGAGCCAGTCGAAGAGCTCCATGTTCTGTACTTCCGGCAGGTTGCGGGAAAAGACCTGATAGAGATGATGGTGCGTGTTGACAAGGCCGGGGTAGCAGAGCATGTGGCTCGCGTCAATCACCTTTTCCGCCTCCTGCGGCAGATTTTTACCGATCGCGCGGATGAATCCATCCTCAGCATACAGATCGACGTTTTCATAAACCGTGTCCGCGTCATCACACGACACCAGCGAACGAATGTTTTGAATGAGCAGAGTAGACATAGCAATACCTCTTAGACCCGCGCCAAACGCAGGCAGATTTAGTGAAAAATAGCAAGAAGCGCATTTTGCTGCCTCCAGCGGCAAAACAGCTCAAAAGCCTCGCAGAGTTTCGCGCCGCGCACGGCGTGAAATAAATTGGAATTCGTCGCGGAGGACGACATGCGCGTCCGCAGCGACACTTTGCAGCGATTGGAGCGGTGAGCGACAAGCGCTGAAACTTGTCTAAAACAAAAGCACCCATCGGGTGCTTTTGTTTTAAGATTTATCTCTCTTCGCGGAAGTAGCTCAGACCCAGCGATGCGGGCGGCTGATCCTCGCGCTTCTTGCGCAGCGACACGATGATCAGAACGACCAGCGTGACGACGTAGGGGAGCATCTTGTAGAGCTCCTTGATGGCAAGGTTGGTGCCGGTGGGGATGAAGATATAGAGGATGTAGAACCCGCCGAACAGGATGGAGGCCAGCACGCTGACGTTCGGACGCCAGATCGTGAAGATGACGAGCGCGATGGCGAGCCAGCCGCGGTCGCCGAAGGCGTTGTTGGACCAGACGCCGCAGGCGTAGTCCATGACGTAATACAGGCCGCCGAGACCCGCGATCATGCTGCCGATGCAGGTGGCGAGGTATTTGTACTTCGTCACGTTAATGCCGGCTGCGTCCGCCGTCGCCGCGCTCTCGCCCACAGCGCGCAGGTGAAGACCCGTGCGGGTGTGCTTGAGGAAGTACGACGCGAACAATGCGATGACGATGGCAAGGTAGGCAAGGAAGCCGTAGGACAGGAAAACCTGACCGAACCAGCCGCCGACATTCAGGGATTTGCTGAAATAGGCGCTCGTCGCGCTCAGCGCGATGGAGGGGACTTCACTGTCGGTCAGCTTGATGAGCGAGCCGCCGAAGAAGTTGCCGATGCCGACGCCGAACGTCGTGAGCGCAAGACCCGTGACGTTCTGGTTGGCGCGCAGCGTAACGGTCAGCAGGCAGTAGAGAAGGCCCATCAGAAGCGAGCCCAAAAGCGAGCAGAGCATCGGGATACCGATGGCGAGGAACGCGTTCATGTCGGCAGCCGGGGTGGACTGCTCGTAGAAGAACGCGCCGATGACGCCGCAGATACCGCCGACGTACATCACGCCCGGAATGCCGAGGTTCAGGTTGCCGGACTTTTCCGTCAGGATCTCACCGGTGCTGCCGTAGAGCAGGGGAATGCCCTGCATGACCGCACGGGGAAGAAAAGCAGTTAGATCAAATGTCATTGCTTCACGCCTCCTTCTTGCTCTTGCGCAGGCTGACCTTGTAGCTGATGAAAAACTCGCTGCCGATGATGAAGAAGAGGATGATGCCCGTCAGGATATCGGCGAAGGAGTGGTTCAGGCTGAACACGCTGGAGATCTCGCTCGCGCCGCGGCTCAGAACCACGATAAGAAGGCTCGTGAAGATCATCATGATGGGGTTGAACTTGGCCATCCAGGAGACCATGACCGCTGTGAAGCCGCGTCCGCCGACGATGGTGGTGGTCAGCGTGTGGTCCGTACCGGCGGTGAGCAGCAGGCCGATGAGGCCGCAGATCGCGCCGGAGAGGATCATCGTGCGCACGATGACGCGCTCGACCTTGATGCCCGCATAGCTCGCGGTGCGCTGGCTCTCACCGACAACGGAGATCTCATAGCCGTGCTTGCTGTAATTGAGATAGATGTACATAACGCCCGTGAGGATCGCCACAAGCAGGATCGGGAGGAGATAGCGCTGGCCGCCGAGAACGGGGAGCCAGCCGGCCTCGGTATTCTGGTTGATGATACCGATCTTGCCCGAGCCCTTGGGCACTTCCCACACGATGATGAAGAACGCGGCGAGCTGTGTCGCGATGTAGTTCATCATGAGCGTGAAGAGCGTTTCGTTCGTGTTCCACTTGGCCTTGAAGATACCGGGGAGGAAGCCCCACAGCGCGCCTGCCGCGACGGAGGCGACGATCATAATGACGATGAGAAGACCGTTGGGGATCTTGCCGCCAAGGCAGATCATGCAGGCCGCGGTGGCAAGGCAGCCGATGAGCACCTGACCCTCGGCACCGATGTTCCAGAAGCGCATCTTGAACGCGGGCGTGACCGCGAGCGAGATGCCGAGCAGGATCGCGAGGTTATGGAACGTGACCCAGCTCTTGCGCGACGTACCGAACGCGCCGTAGAGGATCGTGGAGTAGACCTTGATGGGATTTTCGCCCGTCAGCAGCGTTGTGACGATCGCGCAGACGATCAAAGCGAGCACGATCGCGCCGCCGCGGATCAAAACGGCCTTGTACCAGGGGAGCGTATCGCGCTTGGCGATGTGGAAGAGCGACTGTTTCTTATTCATCCTTGTTGCCTCCCCTCACGAGCGTCATCAGTGCGCCGACCTCGCGCTTGTCGGTCTTTCTGGCGTCGACCACGCCGGAGACCTGACCGCCGCAGAGAACGACGATGCGGTCGCACAGCTCAAGCAGCACGTCGAGGTCTTCGCCGACATAGACGACGGCGACGCCGCGCATCTTCTGCTCTGTCAGCAGGTTGTAAATGGTATAGGAGGTGTTGATGTCCAGGCCGCGCACGGCGTAAGCGGTCATCAGCACGGCGGGGGACTGGGCGATCTCGCGTCCGACAAGCACCTTCTGCACGTTGCCGCCGGACATGCGGCGCACGGGGAAGGACGTGCTGGGCGTGACGACGCCGAGCTCTTCCCAGATGCGGTTGGCGAGCGCTTCGGGATCCTTGCGGTTGAGGAACAGACCCTTACCCTTGCGCCAGGAGCGCAGCATCATGTTGCCCGTCATGCCCATCGAGCCGACCAGGCCCATGCCGAGTCGGTCTTCCGGGACGAACGACATCGAAATTTCGCTCTTGCGGATCTTCATCGGGTCGAGACCGACGAGTTCCTTTTCCTTGCCGCCGTCGGGCGGATAGAACGTGACATGGCCGGAGGCGACGGGGTAGAGGCCCGCAATGGACTCGAGCAGCTCGCGCTGGCCGCTGCCTGCGACGCCCGCGATGCCGAGCACCTCGCCCGCGTTGATGGTGAAGCTGACATCGTCCAGACGCTTGACACCAAGCTCGTCGTAAGCCGTCAGGCCTTCGATGACGAGGCGCTTTTCAACGTCCTTCGGCTCGGGGCGGCTGATGTTCAGGCTCACCGTGTGGCCGACCATCATGTCGGTCAGCGATTGCTGGTCGGCGTCCTTGGTGGCGACGTCACCGACGTATTCGCCCTTGCGCAGCACGGCCACGCGGTCGGACACGTCGAGCACCTCGTGCAGCTTATGCGTGATGATAATGAGGGACTTGCCGTCGGCCTTCATGTTGCGCATGATGGCGAAGAGCTTGTCCGTCTCCTGCGGGGTGAGCACTGCGGTCGGCTCGTCCAGAATGAGGATGTCCGCCCCGCGGTAGAGCACCTTGACGATCTCGACGGTCTGCTTCTGCGAAACGGACATGTCGTAGATCTTCTGATTGGGGTCGATGTCGAACCCGTATTTGTCGCAGATCTCTTTGACCTTTTTGCTGGCTTCGGCAATGTCGAGCTTGCCTTCAAGGCCGAGGATGATATTCTCCGTTGCGGTGAAAAGATCAACGAGCTTGAAGTGCTGGTGGATCATACCGATGCCGTGTTCGAACGCATCCTTGGGGGAGGCGATCGTGACGGGTTCGCCGTGAATGTAGATTTGCCCCTCGTCGGGGAAATAGATGCCGGAGAGCATGTTCATCAGCGTCGTCTTGCCGCTGCCGTTTTCGCCGAGCAGCGACAGGATCTCGCCCTCGTGCAGCTCAAGGTTGATGGCATTGTTCGCCACCACTTTACCGAACCGCTTCGTGACATTCTCCATTTTAACTGCGCATGCAGTTCCCAAGGCGGTCACCCCTTTTTCCGCTGGAGGGCACAGGAAGAAAACCCCGCAGCATTGTATTTGTACAAGTCATATATTAGCATAATTGAACGGCGTTGTAAATGTAAAACAGAAAAAAACACAAAAAAAATTAGAAGCGTACAAAAATTTTTAGCAAAATAGAGAAAAGTGCCATAAAAAGAAAAAGATATCGGGCTGCCCGAAGGCAGCCCGATATGTAGTAGCAGAAACAATTAGCCGAAATTAGTATCCAGCAGATCAATGCCGTCGATCATGAGCTGGAAGTACGGGGCGGAACGGGCGGTGGACTCAGCCAGATAACCGTCCTGGACGACCTCGGTGTCGGGCGTGTAGTCGGGATCGGTGTCGACGTCAGCCATGTAAGAGGTGACAGGCTGGCCGTCCACGGTGAAGGTGGAGCAGTCGAAGACGTGGAGCTCGCCGCTCTCGAGCTTGGCGGTCGCATCGGCAATGGCCTCAGCGGTGCCCTCGGCAGCAACGTTCTCGTTCAGGTCGGTCAGCACGACGGAGCCGGTAGCAAGGGTGCCGGTCCAGTCAGCGTCGATGGCCTCGCCGTTCATGGCAGCCTTGATGGCGTACTCATAGTAGGGGGCCCAGTCGATGCGGGAGGAGATCAGATAGGTGTTGGGGCAGGCGGCCTCGGTGGAACCGTTGTAGGAAACGTCGGGAACACCGGCGGTCTCGCAAGCGGTGGGAGCGCCCATGGAGTCGGCGTGCTGGCTGATGAGCTTGCAGCCGTTCTTGATGAGCTTCTGCGCGCCTTCCTTCTCGGCGGTCTCGTCATACCAGCTGCCGGTGAAGGTGACTTCCATCGTGGCAGTGGGGCAGACGGAGCGAGCGCCCAGGAAGAAGGAGGTGTAGCCGGAGATAACCTCGGCATAGGTGAAGGCGCCGACGTAGCCGATCTTGGCCTCGTCTGCGGTGAACTCACCGTTGGCGATCATCTCGTTGAGCTTCATACCGGCAGCGATACCGGCGAGGTAACGGCCCTCATAGATGGAAGCGAAGGCGTTGTGGTAGTTGCTCAGACCCTCGGTGTGCGCCTTGGTGCCGGTGGAGTGGCAGAACTGCACGTCGGGGAAGTCCTTCGCGGCCTGGATCATGTAGTCTTCGTGACCGAAGGAGTCGGCGAAGATGATGTTGCAGCCGGCGTCGGCGAGCTCAGCGGCCTTGTCGTAGCACTCCTGACCTTCGGGAACGTTGGTCACGATGGTGTACTCGACGCCGAGCGTCTCGCAGGCCTCTTTTGCAGCGTTGATGAAGTTGAGGTCGTAGGTGGAGTTTTCGTCGTGGAGCATGATGAAGCCGACCTTGAAATCGGTGACTTCGTTGTTGTCCTGATCGTCGGTGTTGGTATCGTCCTTCTTATCGCCGCAGGCGACGAGGGCGAGGACCATGACGAGACTCAGGAGCAGTGCAAGGAACTTCTTCATTTCGGTAAATCCTCCTTAAATTTTACGGCAATCAAAAGATTTGAATACCGTTATCACCATGATACATAAAAAGGGGAAATTTATCAACAGGAAAAAGAAAAAATGAGGGTCAAACTTGACCAAAAAAGCAGCATGAATTTTTGTCCATAGCGGAGAAAGCACGAAAAAAAGGGCCCGCTTTTTGAAACGGACCCTTTTTAAGAAGGTTTGGCGGGATTTACATCTGTACGCGGGTGCCGGTCTTGCCCTCGATGCCCTCGGCTGCCTTTTCAAGCAGCGTGATGAGCGCGACGCGGCCGGGCTTGCTCTCGGCAAACGACATGGCGGCCTGAACCTTCGGCAGCATGGAGCCGGGGGCAAACTGCTTTTCGTCGATATACTTGCGCGCCTCGTCCGGCGTCAGGGTGTCGAGACCCTTCTGGTCGGGCTTGCCGAAGTTGATGGCGACCTTCTCGACGGCCGTCAGGATGACGAGCATGTCCGCGTCGAGCAGCTCTGCGAGCTTGGCGGAGGCGAAGTCCTTGTCGATGACCGCGGGCGTGCCGTAGAGCTTGCCGTCACGGCAAACGACGGGGATGCCACCGCCGCCGACCGTGATGACGACCGTGCCGTTGTCGACGAGCGCCTTGACAGTGTTCTTTTCAATGACGTCGATTGGCTTGGGGGAGGGAACGACCTGACGGTAGCCGCGGCCGGCGTCCTCGACCATGGTGTAGCCCTTCTCGGCGGCGATGCGGTCGGCGGTCTCCTTATCGTAGAATGCGCCGACGGGCTTGGTGGGATGCTGGAAGGCAGGGTCGGCCTCGTCCACGAGCACCTGCGTGACGACGGTGGCGACGTCCTTGGCCATGCCGCGGGAGGCGAGCTCGTTGCCGATGGCGTTCTGGAGGTGATAGCCGATGTAGCCCTGGCTCATGGCGCCGCACTCGGGGAAGGGCATATCGGACTTGATGGCCTTGGCCTCGGCGGCGGTGGCCATGCCGAGGTTGATCATGCCGACCTGGGGACCGTTGCCGTGAGCGATGATGACCTCGTTGCCCTGCGCGATCAGGTCGACGATGGGCTTGGCGGTCTCGGTGACGAGAGCGAGCTGCTCATAGGGAGTGTTGCCCAGCGCGTTGCCGCCGAGCGCAATGACGATGCGTTTACCCATGGTGATATATCTCCTTAAAAAATAAATTTGAACCGTTCGGTCGGCGCAATGGCCGAATTTCCATTGCTTTCCGCCTATATTATAGGCAATGCTGCACGAGACTGCGAGACATTTCCCGTGATTTTTCTTGTATTTTACCGCTTTCCTGAGTGAAGCGGCCGAAGAAAAAGGGCGGCAGAAGCCGCCCTTTTCAGTTGTGCGCGGTCTCTTAGAACATCTTGCGCTCGGCGTCGGACTTGTCCATCTCCATGAGAGCGCGGACGGGGTCCTTGACCTGTGCGAGGAAGATCATCGCGGCGATGATGTAGGGCTTGTAGGAGGCCTGCTTGTACAGAGGCACGATGTAGCGGTCGAACACGG
>OCQB01002667.1_pt1 | contig 11578 bp, 13 predicted proteins | sample 1538631 | NCBI WGS metagenome assembly OCQB01 (sample SAMN04571713, study PRJEB22368) | human gut metagenome | biome: human gut; material: stool | host: Homo sapiens | place: Luxembourg | collected 2012-10-19 | reverse complement strand
AAACAGGCATCTTACTATAGAAACAGAGATAGAGGATGCTGTGCTGACCGTGAATAGAGAACTTCTGGTTACAGCACTTGTCAATATGATGGATAATGCAAGAAAAGCGTCAGAAGAAGGTCAGCAGGTTGAGGTTACAGGAAAATTTGTGGACAATATGGCTTGTAATATATGTAAAGATAAAACGGATATAGGCGAAGCCGAATCAGCAGATGACGGGAAATGCACGAGGGCATATGAAATCAGCATAATCGATCACGGAATTGGAATGACTAAGGAGCAGGCGGCAAAAATCTGTGATGAGTTTTATATGGCAGATAAATCCAGAGCCAGAAAAGAGGGCGGTGCCGGAATCGGAATGTCGCTTGTGGCAATCATTTTAGAGCACCATAATGCAGTACTTTCAGTGGAAAGTGAACCCGGATGCGGAACAACGATGAGGATTTTGCTTCCGTGGTAATCTGAACGCAATATAGATATAAAAAATGGTAAATTCGTAAAATTTAAAGGAAGATATGAAAAAAGACAGCTTCAAATTAATAATAATGTCTGTTGCAGTAATCTGTATAGTAATAGCAGGCATCATGGTGCCTGGCATAGTGCTTGAGGCAAACCAGAAAAGTGAACATGATCATGTGGCGAAGGTTCCTAAAAGCTATCTGCCTTCAGGCTCTGTAATGGCAAAGGAAGCATCTGCCAATCTGAAATTGTCGGAGAAGCTCTCGCTCATAGATGGGCAGTGGGACAGCACGACAGATGATGCTGCCTCTTATGAGATGGATGAGCAGGATTATCAGGCAGTTGCCACATGCAGAAAAAGCATGGAAAAGCTTTATGACGAAAAGCTCTATCCTGTAAATCTTTCACCTGACTACTCTAACTGGTATACGTGGGAGGCAGCAGCGAAAAAGGCATCGGATAATACCTTTAACACATATACGGCATATTACTGGATAATCAGGTTTGAGAAGTATGATGGTACGCAAAATCATACCATCTGGATGCTTGAGGATGGGACAATCATTATGGCAAAAGCACATATGAAGGATATTAGTGATATGAGTGAATATAAAGAGGTTTTGCAGGTAGATGATGAATCACAGGCAGAAAATGATTTGTCTGCTTACAAAGGATATTTTGACTACAGCGGGATAGATTTTTCAAAGCTTAACCTGATATCCGAGACAACAGCAGTGGAGAAAAAAAATAATGAAAGCTATGAGGTGCTGCAGTTTTTACAGGAAAATGAATATGTATATGCGATTCATGAGAAGTGAAAAATTGTAATGACAAATGCGGTTCACTATGTTACTATTATTTCAAAGCATTATATTTCTGTTGAGCGACACCACAGTACACATTTTTATCGGTGAGTATCACTTTGAAGAGGGCAGAACCACTTATTATTTTTCGACAAAGACATGGAAATTTTCAATGCTTTAAGTTACCTATCAATAGCGGGGAAAATGGATATGTCGATTGAGAAAATCTTATGTGAATGAAGCGGACTAGGGTTGCTGATGCTTTATATTGACAAGAAATTTAGTATCATGCGATATTATATTCTCCCTGCTTACACAACTGAACAGGAGGATAATAATGTCGGGAGAGACAAAAGAAGTTTTGGGCAGTAATTATGTCCAGAACGATGTAATCATCAACAGATTGATTGATAAAATGACACTGTTTGATGACAATCTGATGAGTCTTGTATTCGGGCAGAATATCGAGACAACAGAGCTGTTGCTTCGCGTAATAATGGAGCGTGATATTAAAGTTATAGACGTCAGGGGGCAGGATGAATTAAAGAATCCGGTGATTGGCGGACGATGTATTACCTTGGATGTGCATGCAATAGATGTCGATGGCAGGCATATTGATATCGAGGTGCAGATTAATGCGGAGGGCTCGCATGTCAGAAGAGCCAGATATCACAGCAGTATGATGGATGCAAGGATGCTGCAGGAAGGACAGGAGTTTAAGAAGATTAAGGATTCCTACGTGATTTTTATTTATGATCACGATAAATTCAGAAAAGGACTGCCATTTTATCATATTCAAAGACGTGTTGATGAAACAGGTGAAGTCTTTGGAGATGGTTCACATATCATCTATGTAAATGGAAGGTATGAAGGTAATGATGATATAGGTCGGATGATGAAAGATTTTCACCAGTGCAGGCCGGAGCAGATAGAAAGTGAGACATTGTCAAAAGCAGTGGCTTATTACAAAGAAAAGGAAGGACGTGGTGCTATGAGCGAAGCAGTAAGACAGTATGCAATGGAATATGCAAAAGAGTATGCAAAGGAATATGCAAAGGAGTATGGTGAGGAACAGAAGGAAGAGGGGATTCTTCAGGGAAAAAATAATATGTTGTATTCATTGGTTTCAAAGGGAAGGTTAAAAATAGATGTAGCAGCCGAAGAGGCAAATGTCAGCCTTGGAGAATTTGAAAAATCGATGGAGGAAGCAGGATATAAAATTCCTGAATTGGTATAGTTTAATAGTTACAAGATACGTTAAATATAGACCCGGTTTGCATAAGTATGTGCAGACCGGGCTTTTAGTTTGCGCGCCATGGGCGCGCTCTAACGGGTGAAAGTCCCGAACACGCCCAGATAGTGGGAAGTGTATAGCTGAACAGCAAGGGTGTCCATCGTGAGATGGAATCTGAAGGAAGCTGTAAGCAAATCTCTGGTCCGACGGACAGAAATCACATATAAGGCTAGGCTATGAGAGATAAGTTGGCTAAAAGCAACGAAGTCTAATAACTATCACTTTTGTAGTAGCAGAGTAAATGTGGCGGATATATGGAGAGAAAGAGCGTGCACCTTAAGCGTGGAGGTCTCACAGAGGTTCCATTAGCCTAGTAACAACGAACTGTGAGAAGTCAGCCGAGCCCATAGTAGTGAAGAAGTTTCTGTAATGGAAATGGAGCGAAGGGGGCTTCGCCATGACGTTGTTTATGAAGTTTTTTGTTTTGGTTTAGGTTAGCTGCACTATCTGACTATGGAGAAAGAATTATTATGAACATGGATTTATTCATATTTCATAACCTTTCGATATCGTTCAAATAGTGCAGTTTTTTTGTGGTAAACTTCTAAAACCAACATAGAAGTGCCACACTCGGAACAACAGAGAGGGTCGTATCCAAAAGAGAGCAGAATGGATTGTCGCCAGTCCTGAATAGAATGTAGGAAACATTGTTTTTCGGGGATGTGGACAATGAGTTTTTGAATGAAGTTCAAAGCAGGAATGGTTTCAGTAACAGTTTTATTGTCTTCGTGTCTGGTGTAATGAAAGGTTACATTTTTGCCGTCATAAGTATCAATACGCGATGTGGCAATAACAGGTCTGCCGAGGTATCGGCTGATGTATTTAATGGTGATATCAGGAGTGCAAAGATTTGGCTTTGCACGGACATAAAAGCCGTCAGCGTGTTTCGTGTACATTTCATTTTTGACTTTGCGAAAAGCCGGACCAATGCGGGAGGTAAGTCGTTCAAGCAGTACTTTGCGAAAAGCATTACGAAGGAAATTGTAATCAAAGTGTTTGACAGGACGCCAAGGAGTGATGTTACCAGCCCCACCCTCGGAGATGAGAGCGTGGATATGAGGATTCCATTTTAAATCACGCCCAAAAGTGTGAAGAACACAGATAAGCCCAGGAGTAAAGTTTTCGGTTTTATTCATTTTGGAAAACATGCGTAAGACAACATCACGAACAGAATGAAATAAACAATCTAAGAGAGTTCTGTCTTCGAGAAAATAAACGCGAAGTTCCGCTGGGATAGTGAAAACACAATGGCGATGAACGCAAGAAACAAGCTTACAGGACATATGAAAAGAACGAAGCTGGTTGTATTTGTTTCCACAGGAAGGGCAAAAACGGCTTTTACAGCGAAAGGGAACAAATTTAAGATTTCCACAGTGAGGACAGCCATACATGGCACCACCGTGAGAAGGATCACCACAATGAATCATCTTGTTGACATTTTCAATGACAGCAGGACGAGGATGGAGTTCATAAATGATGTGTTCATAATAATCGGTAAAGATGGATTGTAATATATTCATAATAGAATTTTACAATAAAGAAAGAGATAAGAAAACCCCTTCCCCTCATGAATGAGGGGTTAGGGGAGTTGAGAGTGTCGCAGACACTTTTTTATTGTACCATGATGAAATGTTCACATTCGTGTGGTATAATAAATTGAACTGATAGTGAAATCTAGTTGTACAGAAAGTGCTACGGTGAGTTAGATGCTTAGAAATAATATTGAGATAGATGTAAAAGTTAAGTGCGTAGAAGAACAGACCACTCAGGCAGAACTCGCTGAGAAGGTTGGCACATCTCCGTCATACGTGAATCGTCTTATCAAGAGTCCCGAAAAGATCGTAAATAAGACGTTTGTCCAGATGATGGAACAGCTCGGCTATGATATCGAGATTTCTTACATAAAGAGGTAAATTCGCAAGAATTACATTCTCCATAATAGAAATATCGTGAAAGGATTATTTGACATGGATGAAGATACAATTGTTATTCCACCTGAAGACGTGGAAGTAATTGATGCCTCTGAATATAAAGAGGAATTAAGTGAACATTTTGAACAGGTGCCCGAAGTAGCAAAAACGCTGCTTAAGGAAGCGAAGACTGCCTTCTCAAAAATTGAAAAGGCTCTTTATATTGCACCGACATTCATTAACGCAGTTAAGGCCGCGATACCGGATGTTACGTTACAAGCTGTACTGACGGATGAGCAGAAGCAGCAGATTGCCAAAGGTGCACTGAAACTGATGACCAAGAAAGACGGATCCCTTATGGCGAATCTGATCAATCCTGAGACTAAAAAGATTGTGACGACTATTCCATTGAAATCAGTACAGATGGCTCCGGAAATGACTCAGGCAATGACAAGTTTTTCTGCTCAAATGCAAATGGCACAGATTGCTGAGCAGATACAGGCGGTTCAGCTAGCGGTTGAAGAAGTAAGAATGGGTCAGGAGTATGATCGCTTGGCAACGGCTTATAGTTGTCAGCAGAAGCTACTTCAGGCAATGGAAATAAAGAATCCGGAACTAAAGGCAATGGCACTTATGCAACTTGCGTCCTCAGCAGAAGATAGCAGAAGTCTTCTCATGCTGAGCCAGAAGACAAATGTTGAGTTCATCACGAGTCAGCCAGAAAACTTCTTCCAGAAGATCTTATCAGGAGCTTCTACCGATAAGATTAATGGCAGAATGAGTGAGATCCGTGAAAGTTTGTGTGCGGTCAATATGGTGTCTTTTGCGGAAGCGATGGCATACCAGGAGCTTGGTGAGCATGAGGCAGCAAGAAAGAGCCTGACATATTATTCAAGCTTTATCGAAGATACCTATGTATCTGTTCCGGCATTGGTAGAGCGTCTTGATCTGATTGATCCAGCACCTGAAAATTATTGGTCAAAGACATTACCGGATATTAGTAAGAAGGTTCAGGCACTTCCGTATGTACCAGAACCAAAGCAGATTTAAAATAAAACTGGTCGGAGGAAAAGAAAATGAGTAAGGAAGCAGAAATTCGAGTTTGCAAAAACAAGGAGTGCCAGAAGGTACTGCCGGCTGGTTACAAGCATAAGTATTGTGAGGCATGTAGAAATAAGCATGCTGAAACGGCAAAGAATGTCCTGAAGGGACTAGGAGCTGGAGCTGCGACTGTTGCTGTTGTAGTAGTTACAGGTGGAAAGATTAACCCAAAGAAATAGTGAAGGAGGAATAGAGAGATGCGGTCTGTAAAAATAAACGTGCCGAATCCGTCCTCTGAACAGATAGAGTTTTATCTGCGGGCCTGGGATGAACTTGAAAACTATCATCTGCAGGAAGATGCACTGGATAAACTCTTTTTCCAGCTTTGCCCTGAGAATGTAGAGATGTCCGATATTCTATTAAAGGTTGCGGCACTTAATGATTTCTACAGCACGAATATCTTCTCTGTTTATCCTGTTGCAAAGCATATCTTGTCATTGGACATAGATGCTCGTCTGGAGTCAGGAGATGTGACCCTTGTTTCAGATTTGCAGAAAGTAACAATCAACGGAGTGGAGAAGAAATTCTATTCATTCTCTACAAAGTATTGCAGTCACCATAAACCTCTTGAGTATCCTATTTATGATAGCTACGTAGAAAAGGTTTTGTGTTACTTCAGGGATAGAGATGGCTTCGCAAAGTTTAAAACTCCAGAGCTTAAAGATTATGAAAAATTCAAGGGCACGCTAATTGACTTCAGGTCATTTTATGGTTTAGATCAGTATAACTTGAAAGAAATAGATAAATATATGTGGCAACTTGGAAAGGCGTATTTTCCTAAAAACTATGGAAAGAAAAAAATGCAGGAGGAGCAGAAATGAGCTGGGAAGAAATGAGTACATCTCAAACGGTCTGTCCTTGTGGTAAGGGATATATCACACAGAAGCATTATGGTGATGACTGGAACAGATTTAAAGATGGCCCGGTTGTTATTGAGTGTGAAGACTGTAAGAAAAAGTATAAAGTTGAAGAAGTGAACCATTACAGAATGCTGACTTCTGATGGATGTTGGAGCGAATATTTTCTGCTTCCTAAAGACTATCCAGAGTATGATGGTCCAAGTGAAACTGCTACATACGGATCTTCAGCAAATCCTAATTGGGACTTTACTGGTTGGTTGATCCAGCATTTCACAGAAGCTGAATTAGAAGAAACGGAAGAGCAACTGCATGTTGTAAAGGCCAGTTCTAAGTTAACTGGAAATGCAGCGTATATTTGCAAGGAACACAAAAGCGCACTTAAGACTGTAAGAGTTAGTGCTATTCTTGCTTCAGTTGAAAGAGCGCTGTCTGCATATCCAGAATATGTTGGTAATAAGCAGCAGCGTGAAGAAATAAGGAAACAAGAGGAAATAGCACATGCAGATTATCATGAAGAAAAAGTAAAGCATCGAATTGCGATAAGACTAGATTGATGATAAGTTAGGAGAATAAAATGATAGATAGTATTCAGGAAATACGAAAAGCCTTAGATAAGGATTGTTATCTTGCAGCACTGGCATTATCTTTAACATTGCCGGATATCTGTTCGCAGGTAGAGAATGCTGTAATGGATGGAAATAGAACTCTCTATATTAATTGGTTCAACTCACATGCTGAATATGATGACTTCCATTTTCCGATGGCAGGATTTGAGACTCAGACTTTTGATGGCGAGATGTGCTACTCACTAAGATGTAAGGTTTTGCATAATGGTAATACAGAAGTTACTAATCCGAAGTTAAAAGTACTTGTGGATAGTTTTGAATTACTAAAACCTGACGATCAGGATTATAAACCTGGATACACATATATTAAAAAAACACAGCCGGATGGAACAGAAAAGGTGATTACCTGTATCGCAATTGATTATTTATGCGAACGTCTCTGCAATATGGCAGAGCAGTTCTACAACGGCTGGTCTAATAAGCAGGATTTTGATGCCCACAAGATTTGGAGTAAATGAGATGTTTCTATTAACGTCAAAAATGAATGACAAGTTCCCATTAACGCAGGACATCAATAGTGGTGTCTCGGGGCATGTGGAGACAATAGTTGCACTACATCGGACCGATATGTAAAAATCCTTGATTTGCGCGAAGGCAACGAGGAGAGTTCCGAAGAAACAACTGGCTGTAAAGCCAGTGTTTATGCGGAATTTGACGACTGCCCGCGAGTCGGGAAGTTTGTAAAAGTTTTCGACTTCCGGCACTTTGAGAGGTTTTTCAGGTTTGACCAGAGTGATCGAAAAACATACAAAAAGGCAATTTCAGACGGTGTGAATGTCTCAGTCGTATTGGACTGCGGCTTCGGAAACACATCTAGGTAGGAACAAATCGTTCAGAGCAACCTCGAAAACACGATGTGTTTCCTCGGTGAGGCGTATCCGCCAAATAGATTTCCAGACAAAAGTGTTTGTTCATGCAAGCTTGACTCGCACTTTTGCAGGAAATTTGCTTGGCTCTGAACAATATCATATCATTCAACTAAATAACAGAAGCGTGAAAGACCGTTCATTTTCAAGAAAAATTGAAAGTGAGCGGTCTTTCTTTATATCTGAAGTTCATTATATCAGATGGACTTCAGGGAAGATGAATTCGATGTATTCGAGAAAGGCGATTTTATGGAGACGATACGGAATGTGGAGATAAATCAGTTGCATGATTTTAAGAATCATCCGTTTAAGGTAGAGGTAAATACGGAATTATGCGAGCTGATGAAAAGTATTGAGAAAGAAGGAGTGATTGTGCCACTTCTGGTAAGGACAAATCCCTATGGAGATGGGTATGAGGTGATATCCGGTCACAGGCGAAAGAAAGCTGCTATATGGGCAGGAGAGATTAAGGTTCCGGTTGTGATAAGAGAATTGGATGATGATCAGGCAATTGTGGCAATGGTTGATTCTAACCTGCATAGAGAAAATCTTAAACCAAGCGAGAAAGCATTTGCATATAAGATGAAGCTTGATGCCATGAAGCACCAGGGAAAGCGGTTACCGGAGGTTTCATCATTATATGATGGTGCAGAAGTGCTGGCGGATAATGAAGCAAATCATGCAACTTCGGCTCAAGTTGGACCGAAGTGTGACACAGATGGAAATGGCAGAGCGCATTGAATTGGATGGAAAAAGATTGACGGCAGCAGTTAAAAATATTTGTGTTGTAAAAAGCAATACATGGTGACACACTATAAGAAACAGGAGGTGCATACTATGGCAACAAAAACTGCAAATGTAACAGCACGAATTCAACCGAATATAAAAGAGCAGGCAGAGGCAATTCTTGACAGACTTGGAATTCCTGTATCTGTATTCATAGATATGACTTACAGACAGGTTATTATGCGTGATGGAGTACCATTTTCACTAGATATTCCGGATAAACTTGTTACAAGAGATTCTATAACACAAGCTGAATTTGATACGATGATGCAGACCGGGCTTGCACAGGCAAAAAAGAACGATTCGGTATCTGTTGATGAGGCTTTTAATCAATTAAAGTCGGAGATATAGTGCATGAATGAATATGAGGTAAGGGTAACAAGGCTGGCATTAGGGTAGATGAAAGAGATAGTGCATTATATTTTAAATGATCTAATGGCACCGGACGCAGCAGATAATCTGCTTGATAAGATGAAAGCAGAGATTACTAAGTTGTCGAGTTTTCCAAAAAAACATGCCTTGATTGATGAAGGGCCATGGAGGACTGAGGGAGTACGCAAGATTGTTGTTAAAAATTTCCTGATTTACTATTGGGTTGATGATGAAAATAACAGAGTTCAGGTAACAGCAGTTATTTATAGCAGAAGAGACCAAATCGGGCAGCTAAGTAATATGGATATGGAGTAGTGGCTTAATCCATAAGGATTACCATAAAAGTATATAGTTGCAAATATATAAAACTGAATACGCGCAATGAAAGAAGCAGATATGTGGAAATATTCCACGTGTCTGCTTTTTTCATGCCCTAAAGATAACAACAAGTATCAGATAAGCTTGTTTCATACAGTTATATATCCCACACCTCAGGTGTACCGGCAGGGTATTAGGGGCAGCCGCCACTAACGAGATGGGTTTTCGTAACACGAAAAACGTATCTCGCCTACTATGTTACAGAAATTTCCAAAGCAGACATTTGGAAAAGAGTTAGGACGACAGGGGTATCATGTCGTCCTTTCGTGTCCTGTAGGGGAAGGTGATCCGCAGAACATGTATCAGTCCTATCTTCGATTGGAATTTGAACCAGAAACCAACAAGGATAGGGAGACAGATCCGTTACACCCTGCTATACCGGAATCTCCATAGGAGAAGGAGCGGAAGGATGCAGAATACAAGAAAAGGATAGATGAATTACTTGCTAAGCTCTATGCCGATGAGAAAGCTCGCAGGGAAAAAGAACGGAAAGAGATGGAAGCAGAACAGGAGCGAAAACGTAGGCTTGAGGCAGAAAAAAAACACATAGAGCAGGAAAAAAAACCGCTGGAATACTTTGAGAGAATGCTTCCGTCATATGATGAGTATGAGAGAGAGAAGTATTCGAAGAATTATGAGTCAGAGAGTGAATTATTAGTGCAGGAATTTAAGTCTGTAACATTACAACAGGATGATATAGATGTTGATATTATTGGACAAGGGAAGCGAATTCTTATTGACAATGTATGGGCACTCTACTATAATATTTAGTAGAGTGATTAAGATAGGAGTTATAGCTATGAGATTACAGATATATATGTCTCCGATGTTAAGTGAAAGATTATGCAAAGAAGCTTTGGATAAACAGATGAAACCATGCGAGCTTGCTGATCAAATATTAAAAGATCATTTTGGAATAAGAGAAGATAAGGAAGATTATCAGAAAGCATTGCACAATTTAATTGAAGAGATAGATCAATTCCTTAAAGATGACGAAAAAGTAAAAAAAGTGGGCGGTACATTTACCTTACTTGATTTTGAAAGTTTTCGGAGTATTGGAACACCAGCTGTTCGGAGTGCAGTAGGAAGAGGGATTGCTAAATATTTTAAAGAACGTAAAGATGTGGAGTATTGCAGAGATGCAAATGGGGAAATATGTAGAACAAGATCAAGGCATGCAGCAATATATAAAATTAGGCAAGATTAAGATGTATAACCTTATAGCACAAAAAAATAGAAAGGAACGGTTTTATGCCACGACCAGAAAAAGAATTTGGAGAACGTAGTAATGATGATATTATACGTGAGATTTTGCGAGAATATGCAAGTAGAGAAAATCCAATAGGAAAAGCAGAGATTATCAAACATGTAAAAGCGATGGGATATATAAAGGAAAAAGATAAATCTAAATCTAAAATAGAGCGCAAGGCAATTGAGGGGTTTTTGGATAGAATGGGTGCAAGAGTCTATGAAACGGAAGAAGAATGCGACGAAATTATAAGAGAATGTCGAGTGACTGAGCGAGAAATAATATTTACTAAAAAAGGGCAGAAAGGAAGGACGATTGGATACTGGATGATGGAAACATTATCTGACACGGAATGGATGTTTCTGATGGATTCAGTACTTAATAGCAAAATCTTGACCAAGAAAGAGGCAGATAATCTTGCAAATAGGATTACATTTCTGGCTGGCAAGAGATTTTCTGATTTGACGAATTATCGTCACCGTATGGGGAATCAGCCGTATTTTGTTGGAGATGATGATATAGATGAAAAAGTTGGTTATATAGAAAGTCGCGTCTTACAGCAAGTTCGGTTAATCAGACAGGCGATTAAGCAGGGGAAAAAGATAAAATTTAATCTGTGCGTGTATGATTATGGAAATCAGAAGGTAAGGCTGGTACCATATGGAAGATATGGAAAGGTGCTGCCAGAGACACCGGAGAAGTATAAAGAGGATGTACACAGGATTTGTTCACCATTTGATATTATATTTTTTAATGGACGCTACTATATGTTGGGAGCTGATTTGGAAACGGAAAGACGTACAGACTTGAAATATAAGCTGTACAGAATTGATTTGATGACAGACGTTACAATTAATCGAGCGAAAGCTGTTAC